>FUFK010046426.1_pt1 | contig 37176 bp, 18 predicted proteins | sample 1021851 | NCBI WGS metagenome assembly FUFK01 (sample SAMEA51879418, study PRJEB19060) | metagenome | reverse complement strand
AGAGTAGTCCATTTCAGTGTTGCAAAACCTGACCAAGCCCCAGGTTGGACTTACTTTGCAGGAAAGGTTGAGACCGAGAGATTGCTTAGGGAATCCGGACAATCCTACGCCATCGTCAGACCAACGGTATTCTTTGGCGGTGGCCGAAATGTTCTGATCAATAATATCGCTTGGATAATGAGGAAATTCCCAATATTCGGAGTATTTGGTTTTGGTAAGTATCCAATCCAGCCAGTGGATATTCGTGATGTAGCAAGGGTGTCGATTGAACTTGGAGCAAGTGATGAAAACATAACTCGAGATATTGCCGGGCCTGAGCGATTTACCTACAGAGAATTTGTATCCTTGATAGGAAAGAGTATGGGGGTAACTAGATTGATTATCCCAATACCTCCAATCATTGGTTGGTTAGCGGGGAAAATGATGGGAATATTTCTTCGTGATAGAGTGATTACCGGAGCAGAGATTCGTGGATTGATGAATGGCTTGGTGGCATCTGAGGAAGAGCCGTTAGGAGAGTTCAGATTTAGTGAATGGATTGCAGAAAACGGCTCAGATTTAGGTAGAGAATATCAGAACGATTTGCAAGAAAGAAGNTACACGAAATAATCACATTAAATCCGCAGTGGAAATCATCCCACAATGGTAATATAAGAACCAATAATTCTCCCAAAATATGCCCAAATACATGTTTTCGGGGAGCTATACTAGTGAAGGCGTGGCTGGACTACTGACAGAAGGTGGAACAGCCCGAAGAGATGAGGCCGCAAGGATTGCAGAAATGCTCGGCGGAACTCTAGAAGCGTACTATTGGTGCTATGGAGATACAGACTTCATGTGCATCATGGATGTGCCAGACAGCGCGAAAATCGCTAAACTAGCTCTCCATATCGGTGCATCTGGTACTTTCAGTGGTAATTTGACTCCTCTGATCACTGTCGAAGAAATGGACGATATTTGCAATGCAGACATCGGAGATTTCAGACTACCAGGTCAGTAGATTAGATGCTAGAAGAGATTGCGGCAATTGCTGCTATTTTGCTAATAATTCCAGGTTGGGCCNTAGGCNTAGTGGCGATAATCGCCTACCTTTGGAGATTATTCAATAAACGAAAGAAAGCTGAATGAAGTAACTATGAATCAATGGGTACCGTTGTAAACAGTCTTCAGTCAATCCTTTTTTGTTTCAAAGCCTCAAAAGCAATATAACACCAGAGACCAAAGTCAAAATGGCATACGCGAAAACTGACATTACTATTTTCCCTATAAGCCCGAGTTCTCCGACCCCTGGAGTGGAGGAATCTACTTTTTCGTTGATAGGCGAATTTACAAAACTATCACCGCCAATTTGTTTTTTGTTGACCAATATTTTTGCCTTAACAGAAAACATAGTTGCCCGGAACCTAATATCGACTGTGTCTCCAGTATCGTCCAATTCTGTACTGAGCAATATCTCCCCTCGGGGTACGAATTTACTAGCTCCTTCATCAGTCTCGTCTCTCAATTCGCCATCGATGTATAGCCTGGCAACACCTTTGCCATAGGTTTCGTTTGTCACCCTTATTTCGCGTCCCTCGTATTCAGCGGACCACTCCTGGCTCAATAGGTTACGAGACTCGGATTTAACGGCCCCTCCCTCATCTTCAATGACCCACCAAACATCTTCCGCATTCGCTTTGTGTTTGTAGCAGACCGGACTATTGTACATTCGAGGCCTCTCGCATCCCTCGATGTGGCAAGGCCCGCCCACGGCCATAAAATGACATCTTAGCACGAATATTCAAGTTTGTCCCGTCACAAAGTAACCGTAATACTCAGGGGCATCATATTCCCTACCCTATGATTCGTACTCGTTCCTCTCACCAGGATTGTCACTGAAGTACTGGACAAATTCATACTCATTACCGTCGTGATCGAAGAAGTAGTAGCGGTGTCTGTGAGGATGGTCTAGGTAGGTCGCTCCTTGTTTGTAACCGGCCTCAANCATACGCTCAGCTAACGCCGCTCCATCGCTGACCACGAATCCCATATGGTTCATCCCAGGATGAACGTANGGCTGATGTGGCCCTTTCTCAGTAGCCCCACGGTCTTCTATGCAAAGGTAGGAATCCTCGGTACCAATATGCACCCAGCGCTGTGCTTTCTGCCCCCCTCCTTCTCCTCTAATACTGAATTCCGGCATTGCGGTNTGAAGAAAACGGATGGTCTCATCCACATCTGTGGATGTCATGTTCAGGTGCTCTAGGAACGGCTTCATGGAATTGTGAGAGTCAATCCGACTTATTTTGCCATCGGTATCTATTGTTGTAATCACAAACGCTGTCTTGCGTGNCTTTGTGCATCAACGGCAGTTATTGCGGCCATGTGNACNACTTGCCTAACCGAGTCACCTCGCTGCAGAACGTGAGCAGGCTTGGCTAGACCTTCTAGAATTGGCCCAGTCATTTCTGCGCCTGCAACCCTCTGAAGCAATTTGTAGGCAATATTTGCCGAAGCCAGGTTAGGGCAAACCAATACATTTGCAGGCCCGTCAAATTCCATGAATGGGAACTCGTTTTGACGGTCTGGAACAAGAGCGGTATCTGCCTGCATCGGGCCATCGATAACTAGACCGCGTTCTAATTCACGAGCCATTGCGATGGCTTCTTCGATTCGGTCAGTACGCAATTCGTTTGAGGTGCCAAAGTTGGAGAATGAAAGCATAGCAACCTTTGGACTAACTCCAAATCTTCGAGCAACCTTAGCGGTTTGAATGGCAATCTCTGCCAGCGTTCTTGCATCTGGATAAATATTGATTGTAGCATCTGCAATGAACATCAGTTGACCATTTACAGTCATCATGTATAGACCCACAATTCTATGCGAAGAAGGGTCAGGGCCAATTGTTTGCAGGCATGGCTTTACGATATCTGGATAGTTATGGGCGATGCCCCCAAGATACCCGTCAGCGTCTCCGCAGTGCACCATCATTGGGCCAAAGTAATTTGGTGATTTCAATTGGTTAATCGCATCCCTTCGCGTTAGTCCTTTACGTCCACGAAGTTTGTGTAATTCATCGGCATAATCCCCACGCCTGCGAGGGTCGTATCTAACATCGATAATTTCGCAATCAAAAGTGAGTCCAAGCTCTTCTTTTACGGCTTCAATACGCTCAGGGTGACCTAGAAGGATTGGNTCGCATATTCCCTCGACNATACATTGAGCCGCAGCCTTGATGATAGTCGGCTCTTCACCTTCGGAGAAGACAATTTTCTTCTTGTCTTTCCTCGCTTGATTGATTACGTGTCGCATAATTGAACGAGTTAATCCTAACCTTGCCTCAAGGTCCTCTCTGTACTTCTGAACGTCGAATTCCTCAGCACTAATTCGAGCCATTCCCTCGTCGACAGCTGCTTGTGCTACTGCGCTGGCTTCCCAAATTAGTACACGTGCATCGAATGGTTTTGGAATTAGATATTCAGGCCCAAATTGCATTTGTTCTCCTGCATAGGCAGCGGCTACCTCGTCCGGTACAGGCTCCTTTGCCAAAGCCGCCAGAGCCTTGGTTGCGGCCATTTTCATTCCTTCTGTGATTTCTGTAGCACGCACGTCCAGTGCGCCACGGAAGATGTAAGGAAATCCGAGTACGTTGTTTATCTGGTTTGGGAAGTCTGAGCGGCCGGTTGCTATGATTGCATCATCGCGAACCGCTTGCACATCGGTTGGTAGAATCTCAGGGTCAGGGTTTGCGAGAGCGAAAATCAATGGTCGCTCAGACATAGATTCGACCATCTCTCCCGAGACTAGTCCTCCCTTAGACAGGCCAAGGAATACATCTGCATCGACCATTGCCTCGGCTAATCCGCCTTCTTCAACATCCCTCGCAAAGGCGAGTTTGTATTCATTTAACTCACCATTTTCGCCTCGTGATTTGGTGAGGATTCCCTTGCTATCGCACATCAGCAAATTATCCGCACTAATCCCTAGACGAAGGTAGTGTTGAGCGCAAGAAATTGCGCTCGCACCAGCGCCAGAAATCACTACTTTGACTTCTGAGACATCCTTCTCGACAACTTCCAATCCGTTGATTAGAGCAGCACCAGAAATAATTGCGGTACCATGCTGATCATCATGCATAACTGGAATATCTAATTCTGCGACGAGCCTACGTTCGATTTCGAAGCATTCTGGTGCCTTGATATCCTCAAGGTTGATTCCTCCGAAAGTAGGAGCAATCGCCTTTACCGCTTCGACAAATTCGTCGACATCAGTTCTGTCGACCTCGATGTCAAAAACATCAATGTCGGCGAATGCCTTGAACAAGAGGCCCTTTCCTTCCATAACCGGTTTTCCGGCAAGTGCACCAATATCTCCCAAACCAAGAACTGCAGTACCATTACTGACAACTGCCACTAAATTCCCTTTGGATGTGTACTTGTAGGCATCATCTGGGTTCTCTGCAATCTCTTCGCAAGGATATGCAACACCTGGAGAATAAGCCAGCGAAAGCTCACGAGCAGTTCCGTGTGGTTTTGTCGGCTCAACTCGGATTTTTCCTGCTGGTTCAGCAGCGTGGTATTCCAACGCCTCCTCCCGCAGTCTGTCCTCGACCATGCCTACTCCTCGAGAACCTTCGGGCAATGCCCCCCTCTTTGATGCTATCCTACAGAATTCGAGTGTTTTATCGGCCTTTGGAAATGCGCTTTCGATAATCTCTACTCCCTCCTTAGAGGGAGAATCATGTATAACTCAACAAACCCACCCTTTCTTAATGGGTAGAAGTAGGCCGATGGTTCGTAGTCATGTCTAATCCACGTCAACTGCTGAGCAAGCGCAAGTCTGCCTTGCTTCTTGCAACATTGATGGTTTTGTTGCCTTGGTCTGCATATTCTGACGTGAATCAGTTAGAATCAGAGCAAGAAATTCGTGAGGTTTCGCAGGCTGCATGGGGCGCCTCAGGAAGTAACGACACCGGATGGATTGATTTGGTGGCTACCGGAGCCGATCCGGATAATGGCAGCTATGCATATAGCGACTTATTCCTACCATTTGCTCCAGGGGCACAAATTTCGAATCTAACCTTTGAAATCGCAGTAAATGGCTCTGCAGGATACTGGGCAAATGAACCTCAGATAACTCTCATGGATACTCAAACTCCTATCCTTGATTGGAGAGGTTATGGTGACATCGGTCAGCAGAATGAGATGCAGAACAACCCGCCTAGTGTTCTGAACGGTACTCTAAGCACTTATCTGAAACCGAACTCAATCTCTGATGCCTCATGGGAATTGCCAGCCGGAGCAACACTAACTGACATGGTAATCGAGGCATTAAGGCCGGCTGACCCAATGGTTTCCTATTCAGCAGTCGACATACATATTCACGACTCCGCGGTAAATCCGAATGATGGCCGATTGTACATATTGTTGGATGACGACCTTCTACACCTAGACGCTCGTTCTCAGAAACCAATCGTGGATATTGAAACTGGAATCACCGGAAGGTCGCTAGCGATAGACANTGATGCTGGAACTTTACTTATTGGAACTGAAGATGGTTCGGTTCTTTCACGNAGTTTATTCGATTCCTCAGAAATGCCGAATCTAAGGGAACCAACCGGTTTACAAAACGCAGGAATCTATTCAATATCGGTCGATGATTACGGGACGATCTGGGCTGCTGGAAATTGTAGCATTCACTTCAAGCCGATTGGAGAAGAAGTCTGGAGTGAGTATGATTACTGTCCGACGATAAACATTGAAACTCCATCTGACATGATGATAATTGGCGACAGTGTTTACTTGGCGACAACAAATGCTGGAGTTCACATTCTCAATTACATTACTTCTTCTTCGTCAGGAAGTGTTTCTGTATCTGTCGATTCACAAACAGATTGGAGCACTCAGAATTTCCTCTCCTCGGACCAAATCACCGANCTTGAGGTTGTCGGCAATCATCTGCTAATCGCAACCGCTGATTCAGGTATCAACCGCAGGGACTTAACCGCACAATCGTGGATAGCCACATGGTCAACAAATAACTGGTTGGCTTCCAATCAGATTCACGGCCTATCTCTGACACCAGGTTGGCTACATATTCTCGCAGGTACNACCGTTCATGCTTACGATACCAATTCGTTAATCTTCCAATCTCAGAATCAGCTGTCACAACTTGGTTTGTATGGAAATGGCGCAATGGCCATCGCTTGGCCAGCACACCCATCTCGTGGACCAATCTCCTCCACCGCTCTGTTTAGTGATGATTCAGGAACTCTTGGAATGCAGATTGCTGAAAATCCCACTGGCACATTGACTCTAGTTAGTGGGCCTTCTATCGATGGAATGGATGTAGTATCTCGTATCGATGATGGAGAGAGTGGAGAGATTTGGGTTGCAAGTGGTAGAATAATCGATCGATACGATGAAGCGGATCGTGCTTGGAAGACTCCAATCGATATCCGCGATTATGTGAGCAATCCTGGTCAAATCGTTGCTATTCAACAAGATGACAACGAAAATGTTTGGATTGGAACAAGCAATGCTGGAGTTTTGAGGTTAGAAAATACCGATGGAAGTTACATCGGAACCGTATCCGGGTTGAGCTCAAACGACGTTAGTTCCTTGGCCTTTGACGATACAAATGGCTACTTGGTAGTCGGCCATAGCCAATCTGGAATATCTATTATCGATACCAATCAGATGACACTAGTGGATACTATCACCACTTCGGATGGTCTAGATTCTGACTTTGTTAATTCGGTTGCCACTAGATTTGGAATAGCATACATGGCCACTCCTGACAAGGGAGTTATGCGAGTTGAATTATCCACTTCGACCATCATTGGCTCTTGGCAATCACTTGGCGCTGATGATTTGGATGCAACACCGGTTGCAGTTGATGGCGATGTGGTATACATTGGATTGTACGAGTTTGGAATACTTGTTGTAGACAGGCTAACCGGTGATATTTCCGACCTTTGGAATCAGGACACAAACTCGCTTCCAGATGATGATGTTTTATCTCTAGAGATGGATGATTTCGGAGGCCTATTGGTCGGCTCAGAAGGCTCCTTCTCGCGCTATGATGGTAGCACTTGGACTACATTGACAACCAGTGGTTCATGGTGGAATCGACCTAGTGTGTTCTATGATGTAACAAGCGATGGAGATGGTCTCTACGCTGGCACAAATAGAGGGGCTTGTAAGTGGAATTGGCAATATCAATTCCAAGATTGTGTAAGTTCCGGCGATGGCCTCGAAAGCCGCTTCGTGTACACAATCGAGATGCTCGCNCCNGACAGAGCATACACAGGAGGAAACCAAGGTGCTGGTATCGTAAACATGGACAACTTCAGCGTAATTGAGACTTGGACTGCAGGTGACGATACCCAGCGAGCTCGCACAGTCAAAGTTGACGACATCCTTTACCTTGGATTCGAAAACACGGGTATAGCTCGTTATGACTTAATCAACAATGAATGGCTAACGACTTGGGATGGCGATCAAGGATACATCAATGATGATGACGTAACCGCTCTAGTACCCGGGCAGACTTATGGTACCATTTGGGCCGGTGGTGACTTTGGACTTACTCTAATCGATGTCATCAATGATGTAGTGCTCATCTCATGGGATAGAGGGTCGAATCCAAATGGTCCTACCCTTTCCAATTCAATACCCGCTGACATAGAGATATACGGCGACATTTTGCATTACTCCACCCAGCGTTCAACCAGTTGGTGGGGCGGTGGTTCTGATAGTATCTACCGTATCAATCTGACAACTAATACTAGCCTGACAGCCATAGAGGTTGACGACCGTACAGGTTGGAATGGAGTAATCAATGGAATTGGAATAGTTGACGACCAATTGTGGATTGGTATTCGGCCAACCCAGACTTGGAATGATGGAGATGGAACAATCGTTCGCTGGAACATGACCAATGAGTCATGGGAAGATGATCTGTCAACCATAGGTAATGTATTGCGAGTAAATGCAAGATTCCTTGGTGAGTGCTTCCCGCTAAATACAAGCTCATGCGAATTATGGGTGGCCTATGGAAACTTCATCCTAAGGAGATTCAATGCAGACACAATGACATTACTAGATGAGTGGACGGACGTAGATGGTCCAATCCGTGGAATGGAAGAATACCAAGGAGAATATCTCTTCGCTAGTATGAACGGTATCCTAAGATGGGATCCAGTAAACGAAACTTGGCTTGATTCATGGACTCCAGGTGATGGTTTACCATCGAATACAGAAGAGGAATTCTATTCGATGAAAGTCATCGGTACCGACCTATGGGTTGGAAATATGGAATCCAGTGGATGGAACTCAAATGCTCAGATATTGAGAAAGGATGGAACGACTGGCAATTGGTCTTCTTGGGATTTAGGGACTGGAGATATACCAGGTGGATATGCAGCCGACATCGGCATCTGCGATGACATCGTGCACGTTGCTATAGGTGCGCGATTTTGGTGGGGAAATCAAGGCGGTGTAGCCCGATATGACCTCGTAGACCACGATTCAGATTCAATTACCAACGAATGGATTAGTGCGATGACCGCTGGTAGCTCTGGGCTATCCAATAATGATCCTAGAGCAGTGACTTGTGACGAAGCCAACGAGATCCTCTACATCGCTTACGACACAGAAGGAGTCGGGATTGATCGATACAACTACAATACTGACACATATCTTTCGATACTCACTGCCGCAGATGGAATAAGCGAGGACAGAATTTTCCCTGGTGGATTATTACATGACAACAACGTTCTCTTGGCCGCACATCAATACGACAACCAAGGCGGAATCTCTCGACTGATAACTTCTGGAACCGCAACCGCCAATGGTCAGGTTCTAGATCCAGGAATGGACGGCTGTTCGATAGATAGGGCTCCTTCGTCAACAGGTCAGGTAATCTATGCGATTGGAAGGTCAGGACAAACAACAGGCCTGAACAGAGTCGATAGATTGGATAGTTCGGGATTGATTGCAAGTGGTTATGATGAATTGGCCGGACTAACCAGCGGTCGTGTTTTGGAAATAATCTCTAACGATACTCATGTATGGGTCACCTCAGCATTGGATTCTAGTTCATTTCACGGCTCTTCTATCCTTCAAGGAGAAATTCTAGCAAATGGTTCGGTTAGGTGGGAATATGGTTACAATTTCCAACAAGATGTAGTCAATGAAATGACCTTGGATGGAGAGACTCTGTGGGTAACCACAGCCGGCCGCGGACTCAAGGCGATTGACCTAAAGCAACGCCGCATAGTGTCCACTCCTCCCGCGCTTCACGCCCAGATGGATGGGATGATAATTCAGAATAACACAATGTATGTTGGACTAATGGGCAATGAAGGCTCAGCGGCCGGATTCCAAACTTTTGATACCAACAACCGGCAATGGGGATATGGAAGCCTAATTGCAGGATTACCAAGCAATCTCGTGCGTGATTTCATGGTCTACGGAGACCATATCATGATAGCAACTCATGGTGGAATTGGAATGTACAATACCACCCGTGATGATTGGGATAATCCGATTACTACGATAGATGGATTGCCTTCTCCAATCATCACTCACTTACACTCAATCAATACTACGATTCAGGGCGGAGGTAAGGTTCTGGCTGGTGGTGCTGCTGGAGTTACCGTCCTGCATGAATCGAATCTAACAGTACTCAATACACTNGGATTCAATGATGGCTTGATGGGTAANACCGTNAGCGGCATTACNGAAGCNGGACCTATATCACGCGTCGTTCAGAATCCTGATGGAACAAATTCCACAATTTATCACGACGCGGCGATATTCATTTCTCACAATGGCCAAGGTCCAACTAGACCAGGAGTAGCTGCTTGGGACTTGGCTACCGATATGGCAAATGGCACCTACAATATCGATATGATTCCAAGTAACGATGTTCGAGCAATTGTTGCCGATGATTGGGGAGTTCACGTTGCTACCGATGTTGCTCCTTTGGTACATTGGAATGGTAGCATGATGCAAATGGAGACAGGAGTTAGTACCAGTTCTCTACTATCTTGGCCTCCGTACGAAATGCACAGTGATGGCCAATATCTTGTAGTTATGAGTCCAAGAGGGCTTGATGTTGTAGATGTAGTCGGAAGACATGAGGTAGTCAGTAACCGAGTGATAACCGGACTTCAGGGAGGTCACATCGACTTCAGTGGATTCTATGCTGTAGGAAATGATGGTCTTCATGTTTACAAGCCAACTGTTAGTTTGCAAGAGACAGCGAGAGAGAACCAACGCCGTGCAGATCCGTTGACCTTGTTGTACAGTGGCCGAACATGGGATATCACAAATACAACTCACCCAGGAATGGCAACAGTACTAGTCACCCCTGACAATCCTATTCAGATTCCTGAAAGCTCCAGCACTTCAGCACCAGGAACACTTCCAATGCATGTCGAAACTATGACCATGTTAGCACCTCAAAGAGGCGCATGGGTTTGGGCTCGCTCAACTTCACTAAACTATACTGGAAGTTGGGATTTAGCCGCCAGCAATGGGGGAATTCAACAGGCCTTCCAATCGGCAATCTCTGCGGTAGGTCCTGGAACATCATCTGCGATTTTACATGTCCAAATGCAGTCCCCNCAAGATGGAGCAATGCAGGTTCGCATAACTTACGATTGGGAACGAATCGAGGTTCCAACCGTAATTACCAATTTAGTCGATAGACCAAATGATGGCGGAGGTGTAATCGAGGCCTCTTGGTTACCAGCAGAAGATGCTGCATGGCACGCCTACCGATTGTATGTATGGGATTCAACAGCTGACCCGTTATGGGAGCCTACTCAAGAGGACTTAGATTCATTCTCTACCTACACTAGATCGGGCCTATGGTCCCGCACAAATGCGACCATAACAAGAGCGGACAATGCTGGTGTAACGGAAGAATTGCGGGATGATCGCCAATACCGCGCAGCAGTTGTAATTGAATACGCAGATGGGTCATTGGGCGTTCCAATGACATACCCACAAAATATTACTCCAACAGACGAGGTTCCAGCCGCTCCGGCTTGGATGACCGCAAATCCAGCTTCGGGTGGGGCGGCTGGTACCATTTTCCTAGAATGGGCTGCCTGTACTGAACTTGACCCGGATAGAGTTAGGATTTGGGCCGTGCAACAAGAAATTACCAGCGCAGTCGGACTTTCAAACCCATTCGAATTCCATTGGAGTACTGGGAACACAACCGCCTTGCAATTAGAAGGTGGAGTTCCGTATTGGTTTGCGGCGGTTTGTGTAGACGAAGCAGGACAATCATCAATCAATAATGCTACAATCATCGGTCCAGTGGTTACCGCAGGTGGCCTCGATGATGGAATTCCGCCGATGCCGATTACTGGAACAACAGCTATCGACGTGCCGAACGATGAAGGCGGTAGAATCAATGTCTCTTGGGATGCAAATACTGAGGAGGACTGTACCTATTACACTGTATATGTTCTACCAGCCTCCGGATTCCAAGCCCCTGCAACGGTAGATGGTTGGCCCGTTGCAGGATATACAGATAATTGTGAAACGACTTCAATCATTATTGATTCATTGGGTGAAAGTCGCCTAATCGATGGAATAGTCTACTGGATAGGAGTCGTAGCCTTTGATGATTGGGGCAATGGTGACGTCGACAACGTCCTCGTAGTAGATGCTACTCCAGAGGCTGATTTCGACGGCGAAGCAATACCTCCAGATCGAGTCACTGGACTCGATGCCTGGGATTATCCAGATGATGACGGTTCAGCCATTGATATTCGCTGGAATCGCTCATCAGCTGATGACTTCTCATTCTACACAGTTTGGGTATCTGAGTACCCATTGAACAATGTAACCGAGATTTGGGAATCCTGCAGTGAAAACCCATCTGATTGTGGTTTAGTAGTCATTAACCAGCGTCAGTTTGGAGCCAACTTCCAATTAGAATATACTGCAGAAAGTGCTCTTTACGGAAGCTCAGTAGATACTTTAGAAGTAGGTCCAATCCAATCTATGATTCCTCTCTATGTCACTGTAACTATTCATGATATATCTGGAAATGTGCACCTAAGTGGCTTATCGGAACATATGGTCTTAGTTACTCCAATGGATAACCGCGGAGATGTATCTCCGCCCGATCGACTCCAAGCTCCGGTACTCAGAGATAGGCCAAATGATGCTGGAAATGCGATGTTCGTAGAATTCCCATCAAGTGACGCCTCTGACATCGCAGAATATTGGATTTACGCNGTAATCGATACTCCGGTTCTGTTGCAAAGAACCGATGACCTACAACCCGCAATGGTCGTTGATAGAGAACAGGACCTTCCAGTCCTGCTAACCGAGTTCTCAGCCTATGGAGATGACATTGCTACGCCATTGGTACCAAACCGTCGAATCTATGTTGCAGTGGTAGCAGTTGATTCGTCAGGCAATGCTTGGACGGACAATCTCGCCAGTACTTGGATAGAACTTTCAGACGAACTATCCGCAGACCCGTGTCCAGAATGTCCAGATGTTAGTGGAATTAGGGCCAGTTGGAATGCTGCAGGTTCTCTAATAGAGGTGACCTGGGATAATGCCGAGGATCCAATGTATGCAAGTTACTACGCCTTTGTCAGCCTAGAATCGTTCGATGACACTAGAAACGCTTCTCTGGTTAAGTCTGCTATGAGAGATACGATATTGATTCTCAATGAATTCAATGGTGATATGATCGACCGTGAAGAGACATATTGGATTGAGATTGTAACCTATAATGGAGAAGTTCACACATTCTATGCCGACCCAGTAGAAGTTCCACCTTGGGAAGAATCCAGCTTTGGTACTACCCAACCAGGTGATGATGCCGCAGGTGAGTCCTGGGTCGATAGAATACTAGCAGGCGACATGAACATGGTAATTATTGCACTCTCAGTAGTAATGTTCCTAATCGGTGCAATGATGTTCATCAGGCCAAGAGGAGATTCTGCTCCTGAGCCTTGGGAGATGGGCGCCCTAGAAGTCGAGTTGGAAGAGCAAATGGAGCGGGAGGCGGCTGGCCTTACCGATGACGAAGACTTCGGCGCTGATGAATTGGAAATTGATGAGGGACTAGTCGCTAATGCTAGGCGTAAGGAAGGCGACTCTTCAGATGAAAGCAAGAGCGATTACACCGAGACTATGGCTAGTGCAGGAGCCCCATTGGAAGAGGAACTAGAGCCAACGCCATCCGCAGATAGTGGCGTTATGGACGAATTACTCGGGGATGAAGAAGAGCTAGACCTTGGTGATCTTGATGACATGGCAGACGATCTAAACTTCGATGATTTTGATGAAGAAGAATCAGAAGACGATGATATTGACACATCTTTCTTAGACGAAATGCTCTGATTGTATCAGCATCGGGTTGAAGCCCTATTCATCTATCGAGGTCTATGGATGGCGATCCCCGTTCCGAGGTATTCACCACCATCGCTTGGGATGGCGGGTCCCGGCTATTAGCAGCCGACTTGCATATCGCTCGTCTTTTTCGACACGCTGAGAGATTAGGATTCAATCTTCCAAACAACCTAACGGAACTTATCTTCGAATCGCTCAGTAAGGCAGAGATTCCGGGCGAATCAGTGGTTGGAGAAAATCAGGCGCCATTTTTGATTAAGATCGGAGTCAATCCAAACGGTGACGTCAAATTAATTCCTAGAGTGAACGGAAAATGGCCCAATCCAATGAGAGCAATTAGTCTTGCAGCACCTCGATGGGAGGTTTCAGTAAGAGGAACTAAACACGGCGATTGGCAACCATATTTTGATGCTCGAGAGGTAGCGAATGAGCATGGAGCGGATGTATCTCTTCTATTCGATGGAGAGATTCTAATTGATGGAGATAGGTGTATGCCTATTCTGCTGGATAACGATGGAGTTGCTTACTATCCAAAGCCCTCGGAAGGCGCACTAGACTCTGTTACTCTAGAACAAATCAGAGAAGGTATCGAGAGTGCTGGAGTACCAGTTAGGGAAGCTAGACTGACTCTACCAATGTTGCTACGGGCTTCTGAGATGATAGTCTTAGGAAGTGGCTTAGGTGTTCAGGCATTAGGTGAAATTGATGGAAGGCAAATCGGCCAACCAAATGGTAGATTGTATCAAGCGGCCTACAACGCTTGGATGAATCGATTACAGACCGCATGGATGAGATTAGAAGATTTGGAGGACTGAAATGCGAGTAATTGAACGAACAGAGGATAACTCGCATGAATCCCCTCTAATTTCCATGTTGCAGGCTAGAACCCGTGAAGGGGATGAATTGCTTCTTCATTCAGGCGGACCTGTAACTGACCTGTCACAAAAGTCCATGCTTCCAGCCTTGGATAGCATTCGCTTTCTTTTCTTCGAACCGTACGGAGAAGATGCCCCCACAGGTTCTGCGCTTCGTGGTGAAATACACCTAGGAAATCCTTCTCCGCTGAACTTAGTTCGTCAGCGACTAGTAGAAGGGCGATGGCATACAGAAGAGGAGTATAATCCAGCAACATTAGAGCAAGCCTTGTCTATTGTCGCTGAGCATGAAATAGAAGTAGAACAGAATGAACAACACTCGATTACTCCAGGTGGATTCGCTGGCTTACTTGGATATGATTTAGGTCGTTGGTCAAATTCTATTCGATTGGCGAATACACCTGAACCTGGCACGCTACTAGGCGTTTTGTGGCGATGTGATGCATGGTGGATACACGAACGTGCTAACAATCAATTGCGATTAATTGCGATTGAGGGGCATCAATGGTTAGAGCAAGAATCGCCCAAATTTTCGGACTTACAAACGCCAGCCAAACCAGAATCAATAGTACCCGATAGCGAGAGCGATTCTGAACATGCGAGAAAGGTCGAAAAAATCCGTGAATCGATTCGTGGCGGCCATCTATATCAGGTGAATTATGGCCGCAGATGGCAAGCTGAAATGTCTGGTCAACCGTGGGATACATTCCTTAGAATGACCCATTCTAATCCCGCTCCTTTCTCCTCATGGCTGTACTTAGCAGATCACGGTTGGGCAGTCGCCTCAGCCTCTCCAGAGAGATTGATGCGCCTTGAATCTGGAATTGTCTCAACCAGACCAATAAAGGGAACGAGGGCGAGGGGAAAGAACGAGAAGGAAGATTCTGCTCTAAGGTTAGAATTAGCATCATCAGAAAAAGAAATGGCCGAGCACTTGATGTTGGTAGATTTGGAACGGCACGACCTTTCTTCTGTTTGTCAGAGTGGTAGTGTACATTGGTCTGACTGCCGAATTGAAGCTTTGGCAAATGTGCAACATTTGGTTTCCGGAGTAGAGGGAAAAATTAGTCCTAACAATAGTGCTGGAAAATCTTTGGCTGCCCTATTCCCAGGTGGCTCAATCACCGGTTGCCCAAAGGTTGTGACTATGGCAGCCATCGACCAACTAGAGGGTTCGCCGAGGAGTGCTTGGACAGGATCAATCGGCCATCTCAACCAAAGCGCTGGACAAGCCGATTGGAATATCCTAATTCGAACTATGGAGGCTCGCAGTGGCCCGGAATCATGGTATGCTACGGTTCAAGCAGGTGGAGGCGTTGTAATCGATTCAAATCCTGCCCACGAGGTTGAGGAAGCACGCTGGAAGGCGGCTGCAGTAACCGAAGCGACGTGGGGGTTCCGAACTGGATTCAGTAATGAAGAATTACCCGAGAGAGAAGTTGGCATACTTCCTCTCCCCAAGGTCGAAGGAGCATTGGGTAGAATATCTCCTGGAGTTCCAAAGGAATCCAATTCGGAAATCGATTATCACGTTCTCTTAGTGGACAACCTCGATTCCTTCACAAACAATATCGCAGAATCGCTACATCGGCTCGGAGCAAAGGTGACAATCGTTGAGGGCAGACCAGTTGAAAAAATCGATACAAAAACTCAAGTCAACACTTGGTTAGACATTTACCGTCCTACACATATCATAATTGGACCGGGTCCTTCTCGCCCAGAAGTTTCTCCTCTAAGCATGGAAATTGCCCACAGAGCCTTGCAAAACAGATTGAAAATCCTTGATGCCCCAATTCCATTACTAGGTTGGTGTCTGGGTCATCAAGCGATTGGTCTTGCAGCAGGATGGAATCTAATTGAATCTCCTCTGGGAGCAGTTCATGGAGTACCATCAAGAATCACTCATGACGGCTCAGGTCTGTTCCAACATGCCGCAGAGGAGGTTGTAATGATGCGCTACAATAGCTTGGTTCTAGAGGCGACGAATGAGGACATCGTAGCAAATTCATGGGATGAATCTGGAAGTCTGATTATGGGGTTAAGTCATCCTTCTCTTCCGATAGAGGGAGTACAATTCCACCCTGAATCAGTCGGCAGTCCAGATGGACTAGCATTGCTTAGATCATTCCTTAAATTCTCAAACAAAGTTACCAAGTTTGAGCCCAACAAACAGGTTAGAAGACCGTAGCGTTGAAGGAGCGATGTTCGGTGGCGAGGTTGACGTCTATGCCAGTCTGTCGCATGTGCACCCAAAACTACCCGAACTCTCAGTTCGTTAGTGGTAATGGCCCCCGCTACCAGGTTTGCGTTCGTTGTGCTACCGAGAACGATATGTTGGCAGAAGGTGAGGAAACCGCGCTATACTCAGACGAGTTAGTTCGAGCACGTTCGGCACTTTTGGCTCGCCGCTTCAGGCCGTGGGGTTTTCTTCTTGCAGGTTGGTTACTATTCTTCTCATTTGGAACGGGGATCGAATTGTGGTCAAATCTACTTTTGGGCGCTCTAATTATTGGGACTTTAGCGACTCCAGTTCTCCATTTCATGGGCTCTACAAAATTCCGAGCAGAACTCGCGGCACTGACTCCTTGAAGGAAAATTATCCAAAAATAGCCCGAATCAGGCTCGGGAACTCTTGATATAGCCACGCAATGGCTGGCAAATTAGAGGGAACGGTGGGTTCCCTATGAAAGCCCGTGAGATTGGATGCGTAAAAGAGGAGGAGCAAACGAAGTAAGACAGTATTTCCACAAAAGCCGCAAATGCAGCGCAGTGCTACGTTTAGAGTGGTTGTGGAAAGAATACCTAGTGGGCTCCCAAATAGCATCCGTAACTCCCGGAAGAATTGGGTTCGCGCAAGTACGAGCGCGAGCATTCACCGGAAAGAGAGAACAGCGGGTTCTCTGAACTGATATTTTGGAAGTGAAAAGAAAATGCAGAAAACAAAGAATACGAGCATGATGATTGCGCTGCTCCTTGTTTTGATGGCCGGTTCCGTTGGCGTTTCAGCCGATGGTTCTGACCCACTCGACCCCTCTGATGGAGGAGCCGACTGGGACGGAGACGGTCTGACAAACGCAGAGGAGACAGCTGAAGGCACGGACCCCACCAACCCCGACACCGATAACGATGGTCTACCGGACGGTTGGGAGGTTGCGTACGGACTAAATCCGAACTCGGCTAGTGACGCTAACGCGGACCCAGACGGTGACGGATTGACGAACTCTCAGGAGTACTCGTCCGGTACCAACCCCTACTCGGCAGACACCGATGGTGACGGGCAAGATGACGCCAACGATCCGTTCCCGAACGACCCTAACAACGGGTCGATGTCGGATTCGGATGGCGACGGTATCCCAGATGCGTACGATCCGGATTACGGTGACAACGGAGAGGGTACTGGAGACGGTCAAGGACAACGTGATGGACAGGGTGGAGATTCCGACCAAGGACAAGGACAGGGCCAAGGTCAAGGACAGGGTCAAGGACAGGGTCAAGGACAGGGTCAAGGACAGGGTCAAGGACAAGGTCAAGGACAGGGTCAAGGACAAGGTCAAGGACAAGGCCAATCTGGACAGCAAGGACAGCAAGGACAAGGTGGCCAGCAAGGTCAGCAAGGACAGCAAGGTCAAGGCTCCCAGCAAGGTCAGCAATCCGGACAACAAGGCCAACAAGGCCAGTCTGGACAGCAAGGCCAAGGTCAGCAAGGTCAGCAAGGCCAACAAGGACAGCAGCAGGATAACGGACAAGGACAGCAACAGCAAGGCGGCCAGCAAGGCGGCCAGCAAGGCGACCAGTCCCAACAAGACCAAGGAGGCCAAAACGGCCAAAACGGTCAGAACCAGCAGCAGCAGGGCCAGACCCAGAACGGTCAGCAAGGTCAGCAAGGTCAACAAAATGACCAGCAACAAGGCCAGCAACTGGACAACCAGGACCAAAACGGCGAAAACGACAACGATGGTGACGGAATCCCAGACGATCTAGACAATGACGACGACAACGACGGAATTGCAGACGATCTAGACCAGAATCCAAACGATCACGACAACGATGGCATCGACGACGCTGAAGACAACGACGACGATGGTGACGGAATCGATGACCGTGAAGAGACTCAGGACGGCGACGACACAACCAACATCTACGACCATGACAACGACGGAATCAACGACGCAGTTGACCTTGACATCGACAACGATGGCATCGACAACCGCAACGACTTCGATGACGTCAACAACAACGGTGTAAGGGACGCTGGTGAAGACCGAATGCGTGACCACGACAACGATGGAATGGACGACATAGATGATACCGACGACGACAATGATAACATCCTAGACGTGGATGAAATCGGTGGCGCTACTGGCGCATACCGCTACGACCACGACAACGATGGAATCTGGGACAGCACAGACACAGACGACGATAACGACGGCTTGTCTGACTGGTTCGAAGCTAACGACGGTAACGACCTAACTGGTCAATTTGACCACGACAACGACGGTATTGAAGACCACGTCGATGACGATGATGACAATGATGGAATCATCGATATCCTCGAAGTTTGAAACCGCTGAAGTTGATTAGGCAGTTGTTGAATACCCGTTCGATTAAGTTCGGGTCAGCTGATTTCATCGGGGGTTCGCCCCCGGTGAAATCTCCCCACATTCCTTTCTTTTTCCCAAATGCTGAGAGTTGATACTCAAACACTCACGTGATACCATTGTGCACATGCGCGTAGCGCGCTTGATATAGTCGGCGTCAGTCACGAGATGATTCCGGAGAGGTAGCTATGCTCTCAAAAAGACAATTTGCACAGAAGTTTGAGAATAGACGCAAGTCCACTGTATCAGTGGGTCTCGTGTTCTTGATGATTACAAGTACTTGGCTAGGATTGATTTCTACATTGAATCAAGACTACGAAGTTGAAACAAGATTGGTTGATGCAGACCCGCTTCAATTTAGCGACGTTCAATCGACCGATCAAGGTGGCCAAGGCGAATGGAACGGCGGAATGCCTCCACAATATGGTCTGCAAATGCATGACGCATTGTGGGATTTGACATGGGCTGATCCTGGAGCCATGTACGGCCACATTGACGACATATCCTCACTTTCATTGAATCCAACTTATGGNTTAATGTTGGAAGAATCCNGTGCAGATGACCACGACAANGATGGAATTGATGACCTAAACGACCTCGATGATGACAATGACGGAATCTATGACTTACTCGAGAGATTTGACGGTTGCTTTGGAACNGANCCATACGACCACGACAATGACGGAATTCAAGACCACCTCGATTGGGACGATGACAATGACGGAATCCTTGAGGGACCAATCGATTACGCTGCTCTTGAAGCTCAGGGCCTAGACCCAAGGAATGTTTCAATGCACAGATTTGTCGAACCAACCACAATCCACCCACTAACCGGCCAACCTGTTGGTATTGCATACAGAGCAGACCAACAGCCGTTTGACCATGACAACGATGGAGTTACAGACGAAGACTCGGATGGCTCCGGCGCAGGCAGATACGACGAAGACGACGACAACGATGGCCGAATCGACCAATTCCGCTGGCCTTGTGATTTCGACAATGATGGCGATCAAGATTACTTTGACAACGATGATGACAATGATGGAACTGTAGATTGGAACGATGCAAACCCATACGATTCTAGTGTTACAGGCGCTATGGACATCAGCGGTGCAATGTTCGACGACCCAGTCACTTGGAACTTCAACCAATACAGAATGTATTCTGCAGGAATCAATTTTGTTGACTTGGAAGCAGCTAAGGTCGATGCAAATGATGACTTCGACTTTGCAGGTGGAGAAAACGGAGACGGCGCTGCCGGAACTCCCGCCTTTACCACAATTTTTGACGGCGATTTAGACGGCGATGGAATACCGAATTTCATCGACCCTGACAACGATGACGATAACATTCCAGACAGTTCTGATACCGATGATGATAACGATGGGCTGCTGGACATGTACGACCCAGATGATGACAACGATGGAATCCCTGATGTATGTTGGAATATCGATACCAATGGTGACGGACTAAACGACTACACAGGACAAGACTCCTCCCCTTACCAAACTCCAGGTGCGGACACCGACAGCACTCCAGGACACGATTGTGAAATGGATTATGATGCAGATTTGGATGATGATAGATTCAGACCATTCGACCAGAATTACAACGGAGTATGGGACTGGCTTGACCCAGACATGGGTGGAAATCCAACGCCTGACGATGCGGTACAAACACAGTTCACAGCAACCGATTTCGCATACGATATCGACAACGACCAAATCGAAAATGAGAATGACACATACCCTCTATCCATGAACTCTGAAGCTTGGGTTGCAACATGTATGTCTCCTGCAAATCCGAACCCACCTAACCCAGACCCACGATGTTTGACAGAGAGAGCATCTTACTCCCAATTCAATGATTGGGATGGCGATGGAATTTCCAACTGGGACGATATTGATGATGACGGTGATGGAATTATCGACATTATAGACATCGATTGGGATTGTGACTTCGATAACGATGCAGTATTCCACCAGATCAACGGTAGCTTGTACCGTGATGATGGACCTAACGATGTCGATTCTGATATCGACGGAGATGGATTGCCTAACGATATTGATTGGGACGATGACAACGATGGTCTGAACGACCTGTACGACCCAGATGACGGAAACTGTGGTCTTGTTGATTTCGATGCAACAGACGCATTCGCAACTCCTTACTATCCAATAGGAGACGGTGCTGACCTTGATGGCAGCGCTGACAACCAAGACTACACAGACAACGTTGACAACTATTGGGCTTTGGTTTGGAATGCAAACCCATTCGCAGATGTTGTGATCAACTACAATGGATTCGATGCAACAACTAACCCACCAACCGGTGGAAATGTTCCAGAGTTCTACTGGTTCATGTTCACCCGATGGTCATCTTACAACGGTGGTAACGAGTGGGATATTGATGCAGATGGAGACTCTCTAATCAATGGATTAGACACCGACCAAGATGCAGACGGTATGCCTGATTGGTGGGACCAAGACGAAGGTAACGATGGTCTGCTGGATGTCAACGACCTGAAGATGGGCGGTACAATGGACCTAACTCAGTGTGGTATGACCGTGGGCCAATTGGGCTCAGGATTCACTTGTGGATTCACATATGCTGTTGCATACCACATGCCATTGACAGGAACCAATGCAAACTTCGGCTCTCCTTATTCTACAAGGCCGGACTATAACTTCGACCAAGGACAAGGCGGTAAGGTCCAAGGAGGAAACGATTGGACATGTACGCCTGACTACACCGGCACAGCACAAACCGACCCTACTGGCGGTTGCTGGCACTACGATTTCGGCGGAGATGGCGATGAAGAAAGCGCACTCTCATATGCACAGATTAGCGACAACAGAGACGCATTCCTAACTTGGATTGGGCTGGCCACTGGTGCTTGGCAATGGAATTTCGATGACACTGCGAACGCGGGAACAGTTGGTTTCCCTGATGAATTGGGTGCCGATTTGCTAAAGAACCCTGAAGACGGTGACGTTGATGGCGACTTTACTAACAACACAATCGACCTGGACGAAGACTACGATGCAATCTATGATTGGAATGACGTCGATGACGACAACGACGGAGTCTGGGACTTCTTCGAAGTTGATACAAATGATGATTTGGATGACGACGCAAATCAAGACTATGGAGAAGATTTCTTCACCGGTCTGAATTGTGATGACTTAGATGATGATGGAAACGACCAGGACGTTGATGGTGATGGTTGGTTCCAAGCGGTTTGGGACAAGGGTGTAATGAGCCAAGGTCTCAAGTCTCCTAAGTTCTATGACGTAGACAATGACAACGATGGAGTTCCAGATTCAGAAGACCCTGACGACGACAACAATGGTGTTCTTGACGCCGTTCAAGAGTTGCAACCGGGATGTTTCTCTGGAGAGGAACAACACCCGTATGACCACGACAATGATGGAATTGTCGACTGGGCAGACGATGACTTTGATGGTGACGGCATCTCTAATCTAGTGGAGGCTCAAATCTCCATTACAGCTCCATTCGACCACGACAATGACGGCACTCGTGACGACATCGACCTTGATGATGATGAAGACGGGATGCAAGATGTGGACGAAGTTCTTCTCTGGCCACTTCGATTCGATGCGGAATCTACCAACCCTTGGGACCACGATGATTTCGGCGGCGGAGTAGGAATTGCAAACCCGAATGACCCTTCAACAGGCCCAGACGCAATCGATAACGACGACGATAACGATTCAAGAGAAGATAACAATTGGGATCACCTCGAAGAGAATTATGTTTCCGACCCTTGTTATGGTGGAGCAGAATCCAGCGATTGGGATAGCGATAACGATTGTATTCTAGATGCAGATGATAAGGCTCCAACTTACATTACAATGGATATTCCAGACACTCTATGGCTGGATGCTCAAAGCCCTACGATTTTCCGTGGACACGTTGACTGGTTGAACCCGATAACATCCACCTACGAGGCTGCACCGGGACTGCCTGTACAGGTTCACATTGAATGGACTGGAAACAACACCACTGCAATTGAGACAATTGACGTAATTACCAACATGTGGGGTAACTTCACAGTTGGACAATTCTTGTACCCAGAAGATTTGGTTGTTGGTGATAATACCACATACCGTGTCTACGCTGAAGTTACTGAGATGTTTGCATTCAACGGCAATCAGTCACAATCATACTTCGTTGGTGCAGAAGCGAACATGACAGTGGACTACTCTGCTTGGACTTACTTCCGTAGCGATGAACAACCGTTCTGGTTGGATTTCAAGGCGCACTACGAGGCAGACTGGGCTCGTGGATTGTATGACAATAGAATCATCCATTCCCCAATCAGNTTCGAAATCACCGGTGGATTATTCGGTAACAGAACTAACCCGTCTAACTTCTCCGGATTCAATAATGATGGATACAGAACCGATAGTGACGGATGGGCATCTTTGACATTCGTTCAAAATCTAGGTGCTAACGGTACCTGGAAGCAAGTTCAGTGGAACTCAACAATGGACAATGGACAGGGACAAATCCCTGGTGGATACGAGGAAATTGTTTGGAACGACCTAACTAAGACTCACGATGTATTAATCGATAGTAGNACGGGAATGCCACTANGATATGATTACAGTAATACTAGCCTACCAGCAGGCGACATCGAAATTGTTGCATCTGTTCTTCCTGAACTAGCGGATGAATGGCCGTTCCCATACTTACACGGAGATACCTCTGACCCGTTCCCGGTTCGCATCATGCATCGCATGAATATCGAAGGTGAACTAATCGTCAGTGGTTTGTCTGCAGTTTACTACTGGGATGGAACCATCAACAACGGTGATGGAACTTTCGGAAACTGGGCTACATTATTCCACCAGCAAGCACTGAATGCTGCCGGAGTGAGCTTCGAAGAGGCCAAGGTATTGCGTCCGTATCCAAGTTTGTGGGACGGTATTCCAGACAACCTGCCAGGAGAGGCAATAAATCTGCGAAGTTTCATTTCCGTGAACACGACCCACTGGTTCATCTCTTTAGTTAACGGAGGAGACAGCGATTTGCCACCTTGTGGCCAAGTTGATCCAACTGACCCGTCTAGCCCGGTTCGATGTGANATTGTTCCTGAAATGAACACCGGTGAGACATTCGGTGTAACTGGAACTGTTACAAATCGTACCAACGATGCTTGGGACCAAGACCCAATCGCATTGCAAGTCGATATTGATGGTAATGGACAGTTCTTAGGAAGCCAAGAGACGGCTTATACGCAGCGTCCAATCATGAAAGATGGAGATGCTACATTCGAGTACAACTGGACCTGGTACAGCCAATACGCTGCTGGTACCTACGGAATACGTGTTGATTTCACTAACAATGCGTATTACTTCACTGGTAACTCAACCAATCTTGCAGCAACTGGTGCTTACATCAACGTCACTGTAGTTGGAACAACCCAGTTCCAAATGACAAGCGTTCCAAGACTGTATCGAAACACTACAACAGTCATTGAAGCTAGATTGCTTGATAACTCACTGCAACCATTACGAGACGCTCCAGTAACCTGGACATGGTCGTATGATGGAAGAAGTGGTGTGAATTACACAGATGACCTTGGAACATTCTCGATACCATTCGAGATTAATCCTGAGGATTCACTAGGCAACTATTCTTTGCAATTCGAGTACGATGGTAACAGACTGATGAAAGGAAATGTTGACAGCCAGAGTGTGTGGGTAGTTTCCCGTACATTTGTCAACGTCATCTCTTCGGATGAAAATATTAGACAATCTGGTGATAGATGGGATTTCACTGCACAGGTTACTGATGATAACAAGACAGCAACAATCAGAGATTCAGGTGGCCGAGAACTAAGTGGCGCAACTACACCGAATGGTGGATTGGTTGATGTCATCTATGAAGGCTTAGACTTCGAAGGAGTAATGCACAGACAGGTCGTTGCAACATTAGCGCCTAATGCTGGTTTGATCTCCTTGCCAGAACCTCAAGTCGATGGCAGCCACCTATGTTTCTATGATGGAAATGGTGACGGAATTCCAGACCGTGATTCCAACGGTAACGGCCAGCTAGACGACTCTGAGTCTATCGGATGTCTGAAGGCGAATGTTTCACCACTATCTCCACAGATTCTACGTGAGGATCCTGACAGCTTCTTGCCAGATGGATTCGGGCCAGTATCTGTCTATCTAAGGTTCCGTGAAACCCTACCTAACGAGGGTTGTGAAATTCTTGAGGCAGAATACTTGTCAATGCAAGGAAAGTGGGACCCATGTGTAGATGTAGTCGGAAACGACCACTTCAGAGTACAAATGGCGTACAACGCTAATGGTTTCTCTCTGATTGGAAGAACCTCTATGGAAGTAGATGACCAAATAGTATACACTAGCGAAATCGACCCATTAACTGGCGAAGTTGTTCCTAAGCCAATGGTTGTAACTGGACAATTAACCGATGAGCTAGGCACCAACCTAACCTTCAGAAACGTCCGTGTCAACTATGAAATGGTAAACAGCCCTGCTGGACCAATAGCATGTTTCAATGGAATTACTGACATCAACGGAAGATTCGCAATTACTTGCCCGCTATCTGACGTATTAGCAGGTAAGGCTAGAGTTACAGTGTCCTACTCTGCATGGGATAACAACGATGCTTACCGCTATCAAAACAAGACCGTGCAAACCGAGTTCGATGTATTCAGCAACTCAACCCTACAGATTGCTGAAGTTGGACCATTCAAGTCGAGTGTCGAAACATTCGTTGCACCGAACAATGGAACTGCATTCCCGGTACTGTACCTGAAGGAAAGCTTCCACATCGATGCAATCTTGACTCAATCCAACGGACAATATGTTGGAGGCAAGTGTCTGAACATTTACCTTGACCCACAGAAGAACGTACGCCCTCTATCGAGCATCTACACAAGAGAATCAGATGGAATGGTAGAATGGTTCAGTGGCGACCCTAGCCAAAACCCTGGCCTGAAAGGTGTTGAAACAACTGGTGGAGAACTCGAAGGATTCAGATTATTGAGAGTTGCATTTGAGCCAGATATCAACGTTCCAGGTGGCTGTGATAAGGATACAAGCAATGTATTGAACGGTTCGCACATGGACATTGTAGTACTTGTGAGAAGCAGAGTTGATCTGCAAGTCAAGACTTCTTGGTCCTATGTCAACAACAATGGATTAGACACCAACGACAATGTCCACGGTGAAATCGCTCTATTGCGTGACAGGCTGGACTTGGCAGTTGAGAATGAAGAGATCTTCTTCATCAGAGAATATTGGGATTCCGATTCTATGGAGTGGGTTGTTGAAGGCAGAAATGAGTCTTACACCAATGAGCAAGGTATTGCATCATTCGATTGGGCTTTCGCTGGAAGAACCTGTGAAGGAGAACCATGTTCCGGTGATTGGAGAATCAAGGCTTACTATCCTGGTTCTACATTCTTCGCAGAATCAAGTGACAACATTACGCATGAAGTTCACTACATGAAGGCACAAGTCAGTGACCAGAGTGAAGGAATATTCACTCCAACCACAATTATGGCACTAATTATTGTTCTATTGGGAGCATTAGTTGCTGGAGTCATGTATTACCAGCGTGTAGTGGCTAGACGCCAAGTCGAAGCATTGAGAGGTATTCTAACCGATACAATGCTACAGTTGCAAGCTGCAAACGAGTACATTGCAATCATCTTTGATTGTTACAAGCAGTTGGTCAAGCACTTCCGCCGTCATGGATTCATGAAGAAGGTCTACGAGACAACTCGTGAATTCGAGAGCGCTGTTCGTGGAGCATTCCACATGGTGCCTGCAGACCAATTAGACGCATTCATTGCAATCTTCGAAGAGGCACGTTACTCAGACCACGANATTGGTCCAAGTCACCGTGACCGTGCAATCGCAACTCTGAATGAGATCACAAAGAGCCTAGCAATGGCTCTAGGTGATGGAGGAATGATCTCTCGAACCGAGGACCATGAATCCAAGTTGTACGGCGGCCTAACCAAGGCTGGCGAATTCGTTGCTGCTGATGGAACTGTCAAGCAGGCAGGAATCGACGAAAACGCTGACAATTCAAACTTCAAGATTTGAATAATCGGCAAAGAGGGCAAAGTCGGGCGTTTGCCCGACTTTGTCCATTCGTCGGCGTAGGGTTGATGAGGTTGGCCCATCGTGGCTATGCCATGAGCGATTGGAAGACACTCATCGACCAAGCGATGATGCAAGAAGGAACAAACACGATTGAAGCACACAGAATCTATGGTTCTGCAGTACGGTCTGCATTGTCTAATGCGCAGTTGTTACTTACAGATTTAGAAGCTGCTCAAATCATTGAATCTATTTACGGCGCATTGGTTGCATATTCTCAACAAGTAATGTTGCGAATGAAGGCCGAAGACCCTGAAGTTGGTGGTGTAGACCACGCGTTCAGAGCAGGACAAGCATACGGAGTTTCCTGTGTACTAAACCACCTTATTGACCAGCTAACTGACGTAGCATCAATCACTTCACTGCAGGCCCTGGATGATTTTTCAGACACTCTTCACAATGACATTCTTGTACAAGCAAGAGCCGCTGGATTGACAGTGGAATTACTCGATGCTAAGGGTGAAATTTTACTCGAATGAAACCCTAGAAAAATGGCCTACTACGGCGCGAATGGTCAAACTCCCGCGTCGGTGCCTTCATAACAGGGCGGTCGGTCGGCGACTTGCTTCTAAAGCATCGAGGGAGTCATATGAGTAAACCCGTAAGCAAGACAAACCCAAATCTTGTCGATTTAATCGGCGATTTGAAGGCACAGTCTCGCGAGACCGGCGCACCTCTGTGGCGAGATGTCGCACTACGCCTTTCCAAGAGCCGTAGTAACTGGGCACAACCAAACCTAAGCCGCTTGAGCCGCCATTGCCCTGAGGGCGTAACAGTCCTCGTTCCAGGCAAGTTGCTCGGCAGTGGTGAAATTTTGGCCAAGCACGACGTCGCCGCATACAGTGTCAGCGCTGGAGCCCGTGAGAAGATTGAGGCAGCAGGAGGCAGAGTCCTTTCGCTTGCTGAATTAATGAACGAAAACCCAAACGGATCGGGGGTGTACATCCTTGGCTGATAGCAAGACATTCGTCTATGATGCCGATGGACTTGTCCTAGGACGTTTGGCTAGCATAGTTGCAGAGCTTCTTCTGAAGAGCACCCGTGCTGGTGACAGTGACCAAGTGGTGATTGTTAACGCTGAGAAGGCTATTGTTTCAGGCAAAGCATCTTCAGTTTTTGCAAATTATCATCAAAAGTACGAACTTAACCACGCTCGCAAGGGACCATATTTCCCTCGTATGCCTGACATGATTTTGAAGAGAACAGTCAGAGGCATGTTGCCATACCAAGCAAAGAGCAGCGGACGTCGTGCACTTCGCAATCTACGTGTTGAAATCGGCTGCCCTAGCCACTTGTCTGGTGACCTTCCAGAAGGTCATGAAGCAGGTGATGACAGCAAGATTCGACGCCCTCTTCCACAGCGTTTCGTGCGCTTGGGAGATATCAGCGCTAACCTAGGCGCACCAGCACACCGATGGAACGGAGGTGAGCAGTGATGGCTCGCAAAGGAAAGAAAGTTGTACACACTTCAGGTAAGCGCAAGACCGCAGTTGCACGTGCAACTGTCAAGGTTGGAAAGGGAAGAGTTCGTGTAAACAGCGAACCTATTGAAATCATGCAACCATCTCTATCACGCCGCAAGGCTATGGAGCCGCTAATCATTGCAGATGCAATGAACCGCTTGTCTAAGGTAGACATCAACATTCTAACACATGGTGGTGGAGTAATGGGTCAAACCGATGCAATTCGAACTGCAATTGCTCGTGGCCTAGTTCACTACAATGGTGGTGCAGAAGGCCTTGATGAGGAACTTCGTGACGAATACCTGCGATTCGATCGCAGTCTACTAGTCAACGACCCTCGCCGCAAGGAACCAAAACACCAGCTCGGTCGTGGTGCTCGCCGAAAGAAGCAGAAATCTTACAGGTGATTTAGATGATTATTCCAGTACGTTGTTTCAGTTGTGGCGGTCTAATCGCACACAAGTGGGAAGAATTCAATGAAAAGAAGGACGCAGGAACCGATATTATGACATCACTTGATGAACTTGGTATCGAGCGCTATTGTTGCCGCCGAATGTTTGTTTCACACATCGATCTAATCAAAGAAGTTGCACCTTTCAGTGCACCTCGTGAGTGAACTAGTCGAATCCGATTCCCCAGGCAAGGGCTTGTGGGTTAGCTTGGCCTATACTTGGCGGCTGGGGGCCGTCAGACCCCAGTTCAAATCTGGGCAGGCCCACTGCCTGGGATTTTTCTAGTGGTGGACCAAATGAGTCTCCGTAGGAGACTCGGAGGCAATGTATTGATGGTGGATGAGGCTTTACATGGCAATATGAGAATCCGCTCTATCTTGTTGGCAGCCTTAATCGCTCTCTCCTCTTTGTCGGTAGTGATAGCGAATGATACGGTTACAACACAGGATGTTGACCTTTCAGGAAACCACACGATGACCGGNAATTACACCGTTTCTCACGGTACTACTCTTACAATTAAACCGGGCACTACAATCGATATGCAAAATTATTGGATGAAGGTTGATGGAACCTTAGTTGCTGACAATGCAACCATCATGTCCTCGATTCAAACAACAGGCCCAGGTTCCCACAATGCAGGAGTCTGGGATGCTCTAACAATCTCTTCAATCGGTAGTGCATCATTGGATAATGTCACGGTTTCTAATGCAAAATCATGCTTGATTGTTGATGGAGTTTTGACAGCAAAATCCCTCACAATTGAGGACTGTTTAATCGGAATAGAAGTAGACGGTTCTGCTGATATCGATGATGTAACCATTAGCCATGTTGATCACGATGGTATTCGCTCAACAGGCAGCATCGACATCACGATGGCAAATATCGATGACGTTACTGGAGGCATTCATTCAAGTGGCGACATTATACTGTCTGATGCTACATTTAGCAACGCCGGGGTTGGTATCGCACTTACTGGAGGAACAGCTGACATCGAAGAATTAGAATTTGCAACAGGAGTTGGAAACGCGCTGACAATTTCTTCAGGAGTATCTGGCGACGTTGATGGAATGCAAGGAGACGCAACCAATGCAGTCGTTTCAGTCGATTCATCTGGATTCACGGTGTCGAATATCGATATGTCTGGTGAGAGATTGGTTAACTCGTGGTCTGCAGGAGATTTGACAATCTCAGATTCATCATTTTACGCGGACAGCCCCGAAACACCGATCGATTTGAGAACATCAGGAACAGTGACACTTTCCAATATCACTGTTACAGGTCAGTTTTCAACCCAAATGAATTCCTATGATGCACCTTGGATTGGAATGGCTTTAGCTGGTAGTGGAGATTACATTGTGTCATCTTCACACATTCAATCAACCGATTCTGCTCTCAAGGCTTCAGGTACGGGGACATTGTCAATTTCAGATACGCTGTTTGAATCTGATAGAATCGGCCTATCCTTTTCAGGGATTTCAGCAACTACCCTAGATTCAGTGGTAGTGAATATCTCAACCGGTGGAGAGAAAGGAATCGATATTCTTCAAGGAGCTCACACATTCTCCGATTTGCATATCAACATGCCATTCAATCAGTTTGAATCTGGAAGTATCGGAATGGAAGCATGGTGGTGTAATATCGATGCCGAAGACATTTCAGTCAGTGGTTTTGCACATAGCATGAACGTGTACGAATCGGTTTTACAATCGGAAGACTTGACACTTGTAGATTCTAGTCAACAGGGACTGTATGGCAGTTCTTCAGCCATCCACATCTCTGATTCATTAGTAACCAGAGTTTCCGATAACGGTATCGTGATGGATTCATCAAACGCAGTTTTGAGGACCTTAACTTCTAGTTTCCACGAAGATGCAGTAATGATTGATTCAGATTCCGAAGTCACTGTTTGGTCTTGGACATCTACAAGCAACCTTGGATTTGATTCTGAAGGAGGAGGCATTCTAAATTACGGAACAAGCCAAACTCTCAGTCTGAATACATCTACCAATAATCGTCTTTGGGAGATGTCGGTTACCTTCGAGGATTTGACCGGAAACCCGGTCGATGCAGATTGGCAGGTTCTAGGATTCAGTGGAACAGCCGCCAGCGGGAGTGCAGTTCTACCAGTTAGTGAAAGTGGCTCACAAATTACTGCAACCTATGCCGGAGTAGGTGCTCTTTCTACCCCTACAGGGGTTCAAGGCGGCACCCACACAATGCAGGTTCCAATCATGCCACAGGGAGATTGGAATCTAGGAGCTGGAACAGTTGTAGTTCTTGGTCCAACCGAGGACGGGTCTCCACATATGGCAGGTGGAAACATCACAATTCCATCCAATGCACAATTGATTCTCCAAGATACAAGTTTGCAGATCCCCGATTTCGCAACTCTGACGGTAGACAGCTACGGAGACTTTGAAGGAGTGAATTCTCAATTCCACGGAGATATCATTTCACATTCTGGACTATTCAGTGATTCAGCAGACTCCAATCTCTCAGTTATGGGAGATGTGCTATGGACATCTTGCCAAAGCGACCTCATGTTGTACAATTTACACGTTTCAGGTGATACACAATTGGACAATTCCTGTAGAGTAACTATCAATTCTGGAAGCGTAACACAAAACGTTAGTGTTGGAGTGGGGGCATTTTTGGAAATTGTGAACACTCTACACGTTTCAGTTCTTGACAAAGGCGAAGGGGTTCAGGGCGCAACGGTCACAATAGATGGCCAGAGTGTTGCAACCGACTCTAATGGCGAGGCTAGCAAATCAACAACCTCCCTACTGGTCGACTCTAGCGGAACAGTCACAACCGGATTGATGCAAGTGGAGATGCAGTGGGGCCAAATCTCAGATTTGATGGCTTGGGATACCTCCAATTCAATGGAGCACACATTCATTGCATCAACTATTGAAGCAGGAACTCTAGACGAATGGCTCATTCTTGAAAAACTGTGGAGCCCCTATCATTTGACTGGCGACCTAGTTGTACCTCAAGGACAAACCATGACGATTAACGACGGCGCATACTTGCGAATTGCAGACCAAGTTACAATCACAGTTGAAGGAACATTCACCTCAGGATTTTCCACAATTTCTTCAATGGGCGGAGGTGCTCGATGGGGCGGTTTGGTAGTTGGTGATAATGCGGAAACTTCGGTTCAGATATTGGGCTCTAGTTTGGTTGAAGGCTCTCCGCTGATGACGGTTAATGGTGATGCGGATGTAATTTTCAGTCATGCATCACTAGCCCGATCAAGTGGTGCTGAACCGTTACTGAGAACAACAAACTCTGCACAAGGAACTCTGCATCTGACCTCCACTACTTTCACAGATTCTGCTTCACATTGCTTTGAGTCTCAAGGCTCAGTTTCAATCACAATAGAAAATGTCGACATGCAAAATTGCCAATCAGATGCAATATGGGCTCAGTCGGTTGATTTGATGGCAGATGGATTAACAGTAAATGACACAGTCAGTATGGGAGCAGTTAAAGGATACTTGTCCAACTTTGATGGAGTTGATTTGGTTGTTAACAACCTAGATGGTTTCGAAATGAACAATTTGGACATCACATCCTTGAGCGGTGCTGATAATCGAGAGATTATTATCGATGTAGCAAATATCAATGGTGCACCAGCGGTCGATTTGGATAACACAGCAGGCACTTTGTCAAGCTTGGACATAAATTGTGGAGGCAGTGGTACTGCAATAACCGCTCATCACGGCAGGGCTTCAGCATCTCTGGAGGTTTCTGATTCGACGATTACATCATGCACAAAGGGAATAGATTTGCACACTGATGGNGAATCTGCTCCAATGGTCTTAATGGACGTTCATATCGACTCGATGATTGCAATTTCGAGCGACGGAGCCGACATAATGGTTCACGGCGGATTGTTGAACGGTACAGTCGATGTAGACTCTGCAATCGCTAATCTCTACGATGTATCTCCAACCTCCGAATCTACATCCTTTGGTGAAATTAGAACATGGGCAACCCATATTTTCGACATAAGACTCAATGGTAACTCTCAGAATGCAGACATTACTTTTGAAGTCGGAGATTACTGGTCTGGCGATGCACAAGGAAGCAGTGTACAGGTTTCTCTGCCTGCAAAGGTCGTCGATGATTCGGGCACAAGTGATTATTCTACAGTCAGGGCTATTGCCTCAGCGAATGGCTTGCCTGATACAGATGCCAATTTCTCCTTTGGAATCGGAGTAGATGAGATCATACAAGTCGATATGATTGAGAATCAAGCACCAGAAGTTGAGATAATTATTCCGGACGACGGATTCAGAATTATGGAAAGCCTGCCGATTGAAATCCGAGCGGTAATCAGTGATGACTTAGATGCGAACTCCGATTTGGACATTGTTTGGACAGTAGTAGTTGGCCAAACTGAAATGATGCAGCTTTCCGGAGAATGGAATAACATCACAGATTTACCAGCAGGGTTCTATGTTCTATCACTAGATGTCACCGATACTCAAGGCAAAACATCTAGCGATTCATTGAGCTTTGAGATCACTCTATTGGATTCGGATGAAGATTGGAGTTTGACTTGCAACTCCGAAACCTGGTTCGACAAAGAAGAGAATCTGTATTGTGGACCAGACATCTACGATACTGACGATGACAACGATGGGTCACTCGATGTTCGAGACGCATGGCCTAATGATGCGTGTGCAAGCATCGATACCGATAGTGACGGACAGCCTGATGACTTACACTGCCCACCGGGAGTAACTACCTGGCTAACCGTAGACCCAGATGATGACGGCGATGGAATCCCGGACATTTCAGAAGGTGCGGAGTCAGGAGAAGACTCAGAGAGTAGTTCTGTTGGAACCGTGATATTTGTTCTAATATTCCTTGGAGCAGCAGCTTACATGTTGATGCGCAGGAAGCAGGGCGTGGAGTGATGGCAGAGTTTACCAGCGCATTACCTGATCCTGAAACAATGGCTCAGTTTTGTGTTGCAGTATTAGCAGTCATTGTTGCTTGGGATGCTTGGTGGCTAGGACGTCAACGAATAGATATCCCAGAACTTGGTGATTTACCCAATGGAGGATATTCTTGGGAATCAAATCAATCTCAGGAAGTATCACGCCAATGGGCTAACTTGATGACTATGGGCGCAATGATGGTGCTGCCGTGGATGCTTGCTGAGTTATCCAATACTCCAATTATATGGGTTTGGATATGGGATATATTACTTGCAATTCACTTGATTTCACTGTTGATACCTAAGCGATATGCAATAACGAATACACATCTTTTTGCCGATGGCCAAAGATATGAGTGGAATAGATTGAAACTGGCTAAAAAGCAGCCAAAGAAGAGAATAATGTTGTTGCGCAAGGGGTGGGGCCCTTTCGGACCCCTACCCCTTGGCGGCGACAGAAATGCGCTAGATAAAGCAGCAAATCTGATAGTCACAATTCTTCAAGAAGAAGAGTGATTTCATTCCTCGGATGAGGAAGCTTTGGTGTCCATGGTTGCTGCATACCAAACCATCATACCGAATGCAGTCTTGTTGACTACGTCAGCGATGTTGTATAGGATATTCAAGCCATCAGTATTGTCAAACTGCTGTCCAATAATGAATCCTACAGGGTAGATAGCCCAGCCAACTGTCAGAATCATAGCCATTGCTTTGAAAGCAAATTGAGTTCCTTCGCTAGCCTTGCCAACATTTTCCTTAGCTTCTCCTGCCCAGATTTCGTACATGATGTAGACCCAAGCAGCACACCCGAGAATGAATAATGGCCAAACCATTCCTCCACTGATCCAACCGATGTTTGCTTCAGATTCTGCAAGGAATCCTGTTACTAACATTACAATTGAAGCCGCGAACAATCTCCAGAATAATGCAGCAGTTGCAACTCCGACTGCTGCTAGAATGAGGTAGAATTCAGATACTTGCAGTGGAACAGTGATTAACCAATCAATGTATCTCAATACAAGTGGCGAATCTGCTTCAGCAGACCAATGTGTTCTCATGTATGTGTAATGATACCACGCTACACCAGTTACAAGTGCAGCAACGGTCATGGATGTTTTCCACTTTGCGTTTACGTTGTTTCTTTCAAGAATGAAGAACACAGTAGATGCAAGCATCATCGCAGTAGCAAGCCAGAAAGAAACAGCAACCATGTCGGTGGAGTCCAACGCAGCGCTTGTTTCTTCAGCAGATACCGTTTTGATAGACAGCAGTGCTAGTGTTCCCAAAATTAAAAGGCTAGATGTTCTAACTCTATTCATAGATTTCATCAATTCTGTGCGAATTTGATTAGTATATAATAGACTGTATTTTTTCTTACCGGTTAAATTTCAAACGACTTTTCCAGTTTGAACTGCCCACATTCGGGCGTACGTGCCCCGTTTAGAAACCAACTCTTCGTGGTCCCCGTCTTCAATAATTCTTCCATTTTCTAACACAATTATTCGTTCAGCGTTCCTAATTGTTGAGAGTCGATGAGCGATAATTATAGCCGTTCTACCGGTAGAGATTTTGTTGATTGATCTTTGCAAAGCAGCTTCAGTTTCATTATCTACTGCAGAGGTTGCCTCATCTAAAATGAGAACAGGAGCATCTTTCAGAACAGCCCTAGCAATTGCCAATCGCTGTCTCTGGCCGCCAGATAATCTGTGACCGCCTTCGCCCACCAAAGTTTCCCAGGCATCAGGTAAATCTTCGATGAAACTTGAGGCTTCAGCAACTAATCCTGCCGCCTTTACTTGCTCGTCACTTGCTTCCGGATTCCCATATCGGATGTTTTCTAAAATCGTAGTTGGGAATAATGTGATGTGCTGGTCTACTAGAGACATAGATGAGCGCAATTTTTCAAGATTCCACTCGGGTAGAGATTTTCCAACCCATTTGATCTGCCCATTCTTAGGTTCTGCAAATCTTAGTAACAATCTGATTAGTGTTGTTTTCCCCGAACCAGTAGCTCCTACAACTCCTATCGTGTCTCCGGATTTGATGGTTAGGTTGAGATTTTCAAACACATTTTCTCTGCCGGTATATGCGAAGGAGACATCATTTAGTTCGATGTCTGAACTAAAGATGTCATCATCATCAGGTGTAAAATCGCCCTGAATGATTTCGGTAGGTGAAGAAAGGACATCAAGAACTCTGGTCGAGGAAGCCATGGCTCTCTGATACAGGTCAAAGGTTTCTCCTAAGCGAGTTAATGGCCACAGCAACCTCTGTGTCATAAACACAAGAACAGAGTATGCTCCGATAGCAAGAACGCCTTCGAGGGTAAGCCATCCTCCAAGCAGTAATGTTGCTGTGAATCCGCAAAGAATGGCCATTCTAATCATTGGCACGAATGCTACAGAGAGCTTGATTGCTTTCTTGTTCGCATTCCTGTATTCATTGCTCAAATTCTCTACTCGCTTCAATTCTCTTTCCTCAGCTGTAAAGGATTGAATTGTGGACATTCCGGATAAATCATTCTCCAGGAGAGCATTCAAGCGACCAGCAGTATTCCTAACTTCGGCATATCTTGGCTCTAGACTTCTTTGGTAAAGGAAAGAACCCCAGATGATTATTGGAATCGGTAGAACTGCAAACAAAGCGACCTTCCACGAAATTGCAAGGAATACTGCACCTACAACAATTACCGTGGTTGTTACCTGTAAGAGGTCATTTGCACCCTTGTCTAAGAAACGTTCTAATTGATTTATGTCATCATTTAGAATCGCCAAAACATCTCCTTTCTGTCTTTCATCGAACCATCCCATGCCTTGTTTTTGCACGTGACTGAAGGTCTCAAGGCGCAACTCATGCTGTACGGTTTGGGCGAGGTTTCTCCACAAAATCCCGTAGAAATACTCAAACAGAGACTCTAGTCCCCAAATTATGAAGGTAAGCACAGAGAGTAAAATCAACTGATGCCAAGCATCCACAACTCCAAATCCTGCAAGAAACGACTCTTCTCTTTGAACAACTACATCTACAGCCAGTCCAATTAGTAAAGGCGGAGCTAAATCCCAAATTTTGTTGAGGACAGAACATAGCGTTGCTAGACGGATTGTTCCCTTGTGAGGAGCCATATATCTCAGCAATCTTCTGAACGGCCCTCCCTCACTCATACTTACGCCACAGGGATTCAGTATGAGAATGCTCGTCTTGAAAGCACCCTTCATTTTCGAGATAACCATAATTGAGCCCCGTCCAATCGGATATAACATGGAATGGACGCGAAGCGGCGAGGACCT
>FUFK010057391.1_pt1 | contig 37179 bp, 26 predicted proteins | sample 1021851 | NCBI WGS metagenome assembly FUFK01 (sample SAMEA51879418, study PRJEB19060) | metagenome | reverse complement strand
CCATCGTCGACGACATGATCGCCACCGGGGGGACCATCTGCCGCGCAGCCGAGGCGTTGCGTAGTCAAGGTGCCGTTCAGGTCCACGCCGCCTGCAGTCATGGATTGTTCACAGGCGGCGCCATCGCCCGGCTGCTTCGCTACGTGGACGGTGTTCACGCCACGGGCTCGTTGCCCAACGCACGGGACGTGATTTCCGGCGGTCCGGCGCTCGCACGAGGCGTCGTTGAAGTTCTTGCTGCGTTGGGACTTTCTCTCAACGAATCGTAGGACTGCACTTCATCGACTGCTGAGCGGGGCGAAACGGTGCGCTTTGCGCCTTCCGTTGTGTTTATATCCGCGAGGTCCTGCGGAGGCATGCCCCTATCACGAGGAAGGAGTGATTCCAATGAGTGTACACGTGCAATTTGAAACCCCAGAAGACCTAGCAAACAAGATTTACGAGATGATCGACCTGAACAAAAACGGTCGCGTCAAGAAAGGAAGCAACGAGGTGACCAAAGCCGCCGAGCGCGGTACGGCCCAGTTCATCATCCTCGCCGAGGACGTGAACCCACCCGAGTTGCTCGCTCACATCCCTCTGATTTGCGATGAAAAAGACATCCCCTACGGTTACGTCCCCAGCCAAGAATTCCTCGCCAAGGGCGTCGGTCTGGCCAAGGGAGCTTCAGCCGCTTCCGTTGCCGTCATGGAAATCACCAAGGGCGCACAGGAGAAATTCCACGAAGTCGTTGAAGAAATCAAAGCCATCAAGAAGGCTTGAACCCCAAACACGAGATGATCAACATGAGCGAAGAACTTGGTGGATGGCCAGCAGAAGTGGTCGAGATCGTCGGCCGAACCGGCATGACCGGTGAAGCCACGCAAGTCAAGGTGCGAGTGAACGACGCCCCGAACCCTCGGGACGTTGGCCGCATCATCAGCCGAAACGTTGTGGGCCCCATCCGAGTGGGCGACATTTTGATGCTCAAGGACACGGGTCGAGAGGCTCGCAAACTTAACGCACGGTGATGCAGCATGCCAGAACGAAGAATTTGCAATTTTACGGGCGAAGAAATCGAGCCCGGTACCGGCATGATGTTTGTCCGAAAAGACGGCAGCGTCCTTTGGTTCAAAAGCAGCAAGGCTCGCAAGAACCAACTCAACCTGAAGCGAAACGCTCGACGTGTGAAGTGGACCCGCCACTACGTCAAGGGCGGCATTCAGTGAGCGCTGGTGCTTCCGTCGCCACACAGCAACGCCCATAAACGGGTCACTTTTGGGTCGGCACGGTGAACACCATGGAAACGACCTACGTTATGATCAAACCCGACGGCGTGCAGCGAGGCCTCATCAGCGAAATCATCGGCCGATTTGAACGAAAAGGCCTCAAACTCGTGGGCTTGAAAGCCATGGTGCCAACCGAAGAAATCGCACGTTCCCACTACGACGTTCACAAAGAGCGACCGTTTTTCCCCGGTCTGATCAAATTCGTCACCTCAGGGCCCGTCGTCTGCATGGCGTGGGAAGGCGTTGAAGCCATCTCCGTCGCTCGCAAACTCATCGGCGCCACCAACGGTCGCAACGCTGACCCGGGCACCATTCGCGGCGACTTTGGCATGGACATGGGCTACAACATGATTCACGGCTCCGACGCTCCCGAAACGGCCGAGTTTGAGCTCGGCTTGTGGTTCCCCGAGGGCTTGATGTCCTGGGAGAACACCATGGGCACGTGGGTCTACGAGTGAACCCTCATAACACCGCACCATCGGTGGTGAATCCATGACCGAGAACGAGGTTGCTGAAGCCACGCAGGCCGAAGCCCCCCCTCGCGGCCACAACCGACAGCCGATTGTTTCGGTCTTGGGTCATGTTGACCACGGGAAAACAAGCCTGTTGGACATGGTTCGTTCCATCGGCAGCCAGCGACAGGCCAGCGTCATGGACCGGGAAGCAGGTGGAATCACGCAGCACATCGGGGCAACGGAAGTCCCTGCAGACGTGTTGAACGAAACCTGTTCCGCCATGCTTGGTGGTAAGAATTTCAAATCACCGGGGTTGTTGTTCATCGACACACCCGGTCATCATTCCTTTGCCTCGCTGCGAAACCGTGGAGGATCCGTGGCGGACATCGCGGTCCTGGTCGTCGACATCATGGAGGGACTGCAGCCGCAAACCATTGAATCGCTCAACATTCTCAAAGAGACCCGAACCCCGTTCGTGATTGCAGGCAACAAGGTTGACCGTATTCACGGCTGGCGTTGCGAGTCCGGACGTTCGTTCATCGAATCCTTCCGAGAACAACGCGAGGATGTCCGAGCCTTGTTTGAGGAACGGTACTGGAAGACGGTTGGTCAGTTCTCCGAGCACGGCTTCAACCTCGAACGCTACGATCAAATCCGCGACTTTCGTCAAAACGTGGCCCTTGTTCCGATGTCGGCAAAAGAAGGCGAAGGTTTGCAAGATCTTTTGGCCGTCACCGTGGGTTTGGCCGAACGTTTCCTCGAGGATCGGCTCACCGATACCTTGGGTTCGGCTCAAGGAACCGTTCTTGAGATGCGAGACGAAGTCGGCATGGGAAAAACGGTTGACGTTATCCTGTACCGTGGCGATTTAAGCGTCGGCGACACCGTCATGCTCGCAGGTCAAGACGGTCCGTTCACGACCCACATCAAGGGCCTCAAGCGACCGCAGGGCATGGCTGAGATGCGCGATGCGGGCAAGCGTTGGGTCAACTTCGATACCGTCGAAGCGGCCTGCGGTGTGAAGATTGTTGCTCCGAAACTCGAAGCAACCATCGCCGGCACAACGCTGCATCTTGCGAACACACCTGAACAAGTTGCCGTCGCAGAAGAGGCCATCCGTGAGGAGTGGCGGTCAATTTTCAACACAATGCCCGTCATGTGTTCGTCGTGCAACAAAATTTTTGCTCGTCAGGATTTCGGCGAGCACGTCGCCTCCGGCCCCTGTCGGGGCGCCGAAGAGGACCGAACCGGCGTGGTCATCAAAGCCGACACCGTGGGTGGTCTTGAGGCGCTGGCGTTTGAGCTGCATCAACGAAACATCCCCGTTCGTCAGGCGACGGTTGGACCCGTGAACAAGAAGGACGTTCTGATGGCGAAATCAGCCGCTGACCCGCTTCAGCGGGTCATCCTGGGTTTTTCCACCAAAGCCAACACAAGCGACGTTGCCCAGCAGCTCAACGACGAAGACAGCGAAGTGAAGTTCCTCTCCGGCCCCATCATCTATCACATCATGGACGCCTTCGAAGAATGGCAGGAAGCAACCAAGGCGGCCATCGAAGAAGAGCAGCGAGAGGCCGTGGTCTATCCCGGCAAGGTGCGCTACCTGAAGGACCACACGTTCAGGGCAAAAGGCCCCGCCATCGTGGGCATGCGCGTCCTCGGGGGCCGGATCCATGTTGGACAGCGATTGATGAAGCTTGACGGTACGCCCGTTGGCCAGGTGAAAAGTCTGCGCACGCGTGCCAGCGAGGACGTCAANGAGGCCATGCAGGGCGAGGAGGTCGCCGTCGCCGTTCAAGGTCCNACCGTNGGTCGTCACATCGAGGAACTGGACGAATTCTACGTNGATGTTCCTGAACGACACGTCAAGCGACTCAAGAAACTGGACCTCTCGCCGGTNGAGGANGAAATCCTCGATGAAATCGTGGCCCTGCATCGAAAGGACAATCACTTCTGGGGACGATAAACCCCGCAACGTCGTGAAGTATCGATGAGCATTTTTGGGGGAGAAAGCGCGCACATTGATATAAGATATGAGCCGAGAAGTTTTCTGAGGTCCTGTTATGGAAGCGAGTATGCAAGGAGGCGCAGGCGGCGCCCGAACTCAAGATTTGATCGCCACCGTCTCTGCGATTTCCAACTCCCTCATGAACGAGGTCAGCAAGGTCATCATCGGCAAAAACGAAAACTTGCGCCGGGTCACCGTCGGTATCCTCTCAAACGGGAACATGCTTCTGGAAGATTTCCCCGGTTTGGCCAAGACGTTGCTCGCCAACACCTTTGCACGCGCACTCGGGTGCAAGTTCAAGCGGGTCCAATTCACGCCCGACCTCCTGCCTTCAGACATCATGGGGACGTACATGTACGACCAAAAATCCGGCGAGTTCAAGCTCCGAGCCGGCCCGCTGTTCTCGAACATTCTCCTCGCGGACGAAATCAATCGTGCCCCTCCGAAGACGCAGGCTGCGTTGCTTGAAGCCATGGAAGAAAAGCAGGTGACCATTGAGGGCATCACCCACAAGTTGCCTGCGCCGTTTGTTGTGTTGGCCACGCAAAACCCGATTGAGCAAGAAGGAACCTATCCGCTTCCCGAGGCTCAAATGGACCGTTTCCTCATGAAGATGAGCATGGGCTATCCAGACCGTGCCGAGGAGAAGGCCATCCTCGCTCGCCGAAAATTGAGAGGACAGGACGAGCACGTGGTCGAGCAGGTCACCTCACCCAAGAAGGTCGTCGCCATGCAAAAGGCGCTTGAGACGGTTCACGTCGACCCGGCCATTTTGTCGTACATCATCGAGATCGTTCAGCGAACCCGCGAAGACCATCGCGTCATCAACGGCGCGTCACCACGTGCCAGTCAGGCTTTGTTCAAGACCGGTCGTGCCGCTGCGGCCGTTGCCGGACGAAACTACGTGATTCCCGACGACATCAAGGGGATTGCGCTGCAGATCATCTCGCACCGCATCAACATGAAACCCGAAGCCAAGATTCGCGGCATCACCGGGATGCACATCGTTCGCAAGATCCTCTCCGAGGTTCCCGTCCCCGTCATTCAACCCGCCTGATCCTTGGGCCTTTGATGCCTGCATTGAAAGGGAAGGTTGTCTCTGCAGTGGTTACCGGAGGTGAAGCAACGTGAACCCCTACAAGATGGTCATCGCTGTTGCAAACCAAAAAGGCGGGTGCGCAAAAACCACCACGGCGGTGAACGTCGCCGCCGCCTTGGCCAAAGGTTCTCGACGACAAGGCCTGCCGCCCGCCAAGGTGTTGCTCATCGACCTTGATCCGCAGGGAAACTGCGCCACGTCCTTTGGATTGGAAAAAAAGAAGATCAGGAAAACGGTCTACGACCTGTTGACCAACGACTCCGGTGAAGCGTTGCCGCTCATGGAAGAATACCTCATTCCCCCCGACGAGATCACGAAAGCCATGCGAGAGGCGTGGAGCAATCGAAACGGGGGCAAAAAAATTCCCGACACCATCGATGCGGGCCATCTGTGGATTTTGCCAAGCGACATTCATCTCTCCGGAGCAGAAATCGAACTCAGTCATAAAATCGGTCGAGAGACCCGTCTTCAGGAAGCACTGCTCCCCATCATGGACGAGTTTGACTACATCATCATTGACACACCACCGTCCCTTGGCTTGCTGTCCATCAACGCCATGTGTGCGGCGAACTGGGTGATGGTGCCCGTCCAGGCCGAATACTATGCCTTGGAGGGCTTCAGCATGTTGATGAACTCGATCAAAATGATTCAGCGACGCATCAATCGGAACCTGAAAATTTTCGGAATCGTCATGACGATGGTTGACGGGCGCTCAAAACTCAGCACGTACGTGTGCGATCAGGTCAACAAGAAAATGCCGAACAAGTTGTTCAACACCACCGTCCGACGGCTGGCCAAGGTTGCAGAGGCCCCGTGGAGCGGGGCGCCGACGGTGATTCTGAACAAGCCAACCAATTCGGGAGCGGGCGCAGGGAGTTTGGAGTACTGGACCTTGGCCAAGGAAGTTCATCAGCGAGTTCAGGAAGTGCGGCGTGAGTTCGGTGTTGTCGAAGAGTCTCGTTTGCGTCGAGAGCGAAGCATTCGGTGAAGCGCGGAGCATCAATTTCTGTCCCAAAACGACCCCTTCAGCCCCGTTGTCCTTCGCATGGGTTAAGTATGGGCCGACGCCGAAGAGCCACCGGGTTCGTGCATGACAGCAGAAGGAATGACCTCGGTGAGCGTGAGTTATGAGATTCGACGCCAGTTGAACACCCTCCGAACGGCAGGCGGTCACAAAAGCGTGAACGAACTGCTTTCAGAAATGATACGAACGCACAAGATGCTCAAAATGAAAGGGGAAATCGACACGTTGCGCGACCGAATGAAGCAAGCGGTCGACGTCGATGTGGACCACCTTGCTGAGCGCCTCAACCTTGCACCGTTCCCGGTTTGATGCCCATGATGTCTTGGCGCCCTCCGACGTATCGCTTTACGGCGAAGGATTTGGTGAAGGGGCTGTGCAGCGATGAGACCGATCAGGCTCAGTTGTTGGTTGCAGCGGTGTACGGTAAGGTCGAACTGTTCGCTGATTCAACGGCTTGGAACGGTTTTCTCTGGCTCGTCATGAACACCTGCAGGGTCGAGGGTAAACCGCTCTACACGGGCGTTGAACTCGGTTCGCTCAAGGCCAGTTTACCCATCGTGTGGGTCTAGTTTTTCCCATACTTGGCCAGCCACTCATGGCCGTACCATTGCCACTGGTCCATGGTCCATCCTTCGGGCAAACCTCCCTCGGGGAGCGGAGGTGCTTCCGTCGGTTTCTGTGGGACGCTGTCCGCTTCAGGTTCCGATTCGGTTGACGTCGTTGTAGGGACACCTGCAATGGATTCCATGCTTTCCTCTTCGTAGGCCATGGAACTCGGTTCTCCGCCGGCGTCTTCGGACTTGATGGCCATGTCAGCAAATCCGTCGGACGGTCGGTCGAATTGCAATTGCGCAACGTCGTCGTCCCACGCAGCGTCCGAAATGATGCCGCCGTCGGCCGACAAACCTTCGCGACCCTCGAGCGCCTCTTTGGAGGCGTTACTTGAGGCACCTGGCCGTACACCTCCGTACTGCTTGCTGTCTGCAGCCGCTTTGCGGCGGTTGACGACGAACGCCACTGCCAAAATAAGCGCGGTCAGAATCACGAAGGCTGCGATGCCGACCATGATGACCTGGTTGAGCGTGTCATCGTCCACCGACCCGGTGGTCTGTGCGCCGTTGCCCTCGCTTGTGGTGGTGTTCCAAGCGTTGTATCCGAGAACCAAGGTGCCTTCCTCAACGCTGCTCAGGTAGGCTTGGTAGGCAGGGTCGTTCCATCCCATGCAGGCCTCGGACGTGTCGTTTTTGTTGTTGAGGCAGTGGTCTTGCTCGGTTTTGATGAATCCTTTCGTGTCGTCGTAATCGCTGTTTGAGCCAACGCCGTCGCCGTCGCCGTCGAAGTGTTCGTTTGGATCAATCTCCATCAAGGGAGATTCCGTGCGATCAGCCCACCCGTCACCGTCCTCGTCCAGACAGCCAAACCTTGGCAGGGCAGTGTATCCACTGGAGGCGTTGGAATCCGTCTCCACGGCCTTGGTTGAGGTTCCAAATTCCCACGGGCATGCATCCGGGCGCTCTCCGTCGGCAGCATCGCCGTAGCCGTCTCCGTCGCCGTCCAGCCACTGGGTTGGGTTGTTGGGCAAAGCGTCAGCTCCGTTTTCCACGGTCCAGTTTTCATCCGGGTTGGAATATCCGTCGAGATCGCTGTCGGGGCAACCGTACCGGTCGATGCTCGAAAAGGCGTTGACGGTTGGACACATGTCGGGTTTGTACCCTTCTGGGTTGTCGCCGTACCCGTCTCGGTCGGTGTCCGCCCACTGCGTTGCCTCTTCGGGGTAGACGTCCCCGTCCTGGCCGTTGGTGTTGTCACCGTAGCCGTCCCCGTCTGCATCGGACCATTGGTCAGCGTTGTTGGGGAAGAGGTCAGCGTTTTCGCCGCCGATGTTGTCGCCGTAACCGTCACCATCGCTGTCGGCCCACTGCGTCGGTTCGTTGGGAAAGGCATCGGGTTGGTTTCCGTTCGGATCGTCGCCGTACCCGTCGTCATCGCTGTCCGTTGTCTGCGTGGGGTCGTTTGGGAAGGCATCGTTGAGGTCGTTGACGCCGTCAAGATCGCTGTCAAGGTCGAAATAGCGAATTTTCGTTTCGCTTGGAAGCGCTCCAACGGCAAAGAACTGACCGGTGTATTCGGGCACGACAGCAATGATGTCTCCTGAGGCCGAGAAGCTCTCGATGAGGGTGAGGTTACTCTGGTCGATGAAGGCGACTTTGCCCTGTTTTGAACCGGCGATGTACATGCTGTTGTGGGCTGCGAGCAGGGTGGTTTGCTTGGTGTGACCGAGCCCGAGGCTGCTGGCCGTCCACGTGTCGATTTCATAGTGGTAGATCGTGCCACCGGTCGTTCCAGCGAGCAGCGTGGAGTTGTCGGTTTGCTCCATGTAAGAGACGATGCCGTTGGGTTCAGTAAGNGTGGTGGAGAGGCTGCCGTCGGTGGCGTGGACGTAGATTTTCTTGTCGTAGGATGCCATGACCAACCGTCCATCGTTGAGAATCTCAAGGGAGGAGATCCCCGCCGAAATGGTCGTGCTGCTGATGCCTGTGTAGCCCGTTGTGTCGTACTGGTCGGCTCGGCGCTTACCGGCGAAGAACGCCAACCAGAGTTCCCCTTCGTTGTCGATGACAGCATCGTCAACTCGGTCGACGGATGAAACGTTCCAATAGACGGATTGTGTGCTCATTTGGACAACGTAGACGCCTTGGTCGTGGGCGACGGTCACCAATTCCTGGGCCGCATCGATTCGAGCGTTGTTCGCTTCGACCTCAAGGAGGACGGACCATTGGGTTGAGAGCACCCCGTTGGTGAACGCATTCAGGCTCACGTTGCCTTCGTCGTCGACGGTCAGAACGCTGCCGTCGTTGAGTTCGCTGAAAAGGACCAGCGGGCGGTCGAGCGAATCGGTTTGCCCTGCATCCGTGAGGAGTGATAAGTCTCCAGCCACCGAACCGACCGAGCATTGTGCGCTCAACAAGAACACAAGGAGGAAGGAAAGCGTTCGTTTCATGGCCCAAGGGAAAACTTGCACAGATATGAACAGCGCGCTCAAGCGTGCATACACCTGCTGCGTCAGTTGTCCTGCTCTTCTTCCTCAGGCTCAAGTCGTTTCACGGGTGTTTTTGTGACGGGTGTAAGCTTCCCTCGGACGGGGCGAAGGGTTGCTGTTTTGCCTTTTCCAACCTCTGCCGACGGTGGGGGGCCCCGCTCCTTCTTTTCGGGAACGAGCATGTGCCCAACCGGTGTGAGACGTGCGGTCCGAACCTCGTCCTCTTCAACCAGCGGCTGCAAGGTTCCTCGAATCGGCTTCAACAGTGCAGTGGGGCGAGTCATCGTCGCTTCGGATTCAGCCTCTGCGAGAACGTCTTCCTCATCCGAGGGTTCAACGGTCTCCACCTCAACAGGTTCCGTGACTTCTTCGAGCATGGATTCGCCAACATCCTTCATGGCCGCCTCTTCCTGAGGTACAATCGCAGGCTCCGTGATCGGTTGGCGAACCGCTCGAACCGGTTTCGGCACGGCGATCGGTTGGCGCACGGTGCGAGCGGGCTGTGTTTGTCCAGCCAGCGGACGAGCGCTGGTCATCGGTGCACGCATGTTGCCCAAGCCAAGACGTGGTTCTTCCTCCACCTGTTGACCCATTAATCCACGAAGTGGGCGACCGGCGGCAGCACCCAATGCATCGGGTCGTGCCCCGAGTGCTGTCGGGTCCATGGCACCAGCACCGAAGGCAGCAGGCGCTTGCCCGGAGATGGACTGCATCCACTTCTGACGCTTTTCGGCTCGGGTGTCGGTTGACTGCAGCGCACTGAACTCTTGCTCTCGTGAGCGAAGCTCACCTTCATCCGCATCGATTTCACCTTGGATTTGCTGCGAGACGGCTTCTCGCATCTTTTCCTCTGCCATTTCCTTGAAGGAATCCATCTTCTCCGCCAGTCCCTTGAGACGGTCTCGGATTTCGGCGCGCTTGAGTCCAAGTTGGCCTTCAATTTCAGCCCGAATTTGCGCTTCTCGCTTTCGCACGTCGATGAGGGCTTTGTTTCGCATGATCTCTTCGCGCTTGTCCAACTGACGTTCGAGTTGCGTGGCCACCTCCTCTTCCTTTCGAGCCTTGAAGGCTTGAAGGCGCTCCTCCATCTCAACCTCAAGTTCAAGCGCAGTTTCTTCTTTGAGCAGATCGAGGTCGGTTTCGTGCGTGAGACGCTCGTTGCGCAACTGGGCATCAACTTCGGACATGATGGCTTTGCGGGCTGCTGCTTCACGGGATTGGAATTCAAGGTCGAGCCGCTCGGTCCAATCCTGCTTGTTTACGCTGTACTGAGTTTCGAGTTGTTCACGCAACTCAGCCTCTCGCTCGTAGCGGTAGCGTGAGAGCCGGTTCTGAATTTCTGCTTCTCGTGAATGACGATAGCTGCTGAATTCGTTCTCTTTTCGATGCTCCAATTCTGCTTCGATCTCGGCTTGGAGACTCTTCGAGATGTCTTCGACGGCTTTGGCGAAGGTGAGGTCGTATTTTGCCTTCAGGCGAGCTTTTCGCTCGGCCAGGCGAGCGGCCTGCTGCTCGTTGAGTTGGCTTTCGATTTGCCCCCGAAGTTCATCTCGACGCTTGGCGATGGCCAGCTCGACGTCTTCCCGCATGCGNTCCTCGAGTTCACCGGTCTCGCGACGCAACTGCTCCTCGATGTCAACCTGGAGTTGCTGTGCGATGTCCTCCTCCAATCGTAGGCTTCGGCGTTCAAATTCCACCTTGAGGCGAGCCTCGCGTTGCTTGAGTCGCTGGCGGAGCTGCTGCTCAAGCCGGGTCCGAATTCCACGACGGAGTTGTTCTTCTCGTTCGGCCAACAAGGCTTTGTGGCCTTCCTCAAGCCGCCCGATTTCTTTGTCCTCCATCGCTGCGAAACGCTGTTCCATTTCCGCTTCGAGGTTGGCTTCAATCTCGCGCAGTCGATGTTGCAACGTCTGGTTGTAGTCCAGACGAAGGCGTTCCTTTTGCAGGTCCAACCGACGGTCGTATTCCTCGTGAAGTTGCGCTTCAATGGTGGCCTTGATCTCGGCTTTTCGCTCCTCAAGTCGCTGGTGTTGCTCCACACTGTGCTGGTCGTGAATGCTTTGAATTTGGCGTTCAAGTCGCAGGTCGAGCTCCTGACGAACCCTTGCTTCTTCGGCGGCCAANGCGTCCCTCTGCATCGTTTCCAATTCTGCTTCCATGTCNCTGCGCAACTCGTTTTCGAGCGCATCCAGCGTCAGCTCGTGCTGCACCGCAAGGTCTTGGGCGATGTTGGCCTTCATGGCGTTGACGCGCTCGGTGATGGCCTGTTGGCGAAGCCTTCGTTCTCGACGAAGGTCAGCGCGTAAACGTTCTTCTTGTCTGAAACGAGCTCTGGTCCCCAAGGCCTCGTCAAGCGTCGGTGCACCAGCAGAGGTGAATTGCGAACGAAGCGACGCCAAGGTCACTCGGTCGGTGGTTCCTCGACCCTTGTCCGGCGCATCAGCATCGTCGCTGTTCTGGCTTTCGCTCACACCCATTGGAATCCCATCCACTTGTTCATTGACTTCTCTTCATAGATAAGGAGCGCGACGCAGTTGTGGGCGTAGCACGCGCTTTTTCACCCTTTTTTTTTATGCGGTCGGGTTCAAAATCGAACGGTGAATTCCGTTGAGCACGCAGGGCATTCAATCTCTCTCCTGCCAGGTCGGCGTTTCATTCGCAGGTTGCGGTGGCAGCCAGGACACTCAATTTCCACGCGAGGAACGTGGGGTTTGAGGGTGAAGAAGGACGTGCACGAACCGCATTTCAAATCGGCAGGACGGTGGTCAACACCCGCAACGAGCACCGTTGAGCAGGACGGACACGAGAGTTTCTCCTGCTCCCACTTTCGTCGCGTGGCGGCGTGGTCAACCCGAACTCGAGCATCGCACAGCGTGCAGTTGATCTCGCCCAGGCCGCTGGGCAAAAGCCCGCTGCACTTCGGGCACGAGAGCGGCGGTGGCGCCACCTTGGATTCAACGCTCAGCGCCTCGGACACGGTATCACTTCTTTTTCGAGTAAAGCACCAATTGCTCCGGGATGAAGTTCCACGGAATGTCGAGGGACAGTCCAAATTCATCCGAAAGACGGGCAATGAGTTGCTTTGCACTGACCTGATCTCGTGATCCTTCGAGGTCGAGAACGATCACTTCGCGACCTTCCTCATCCACGGCAAGCGAGGCGAGGGTGGCACGTGGTTCAGTCGTTGAAAGGACTTCAGCGGGANCGTTGGGTGCAGCGGTGGCGTGAAGAAGTTCGGGAAGGTCGACGTGGAGATTTTTGCGCCACCATCGTGCTCGTCCCTCGTCGCGATGGTTCTCGATCAACTCCAACGAAGCGAGTTTTTTGAGGTGGTGATAGAGGTTGTAGCGGTCCACTCCTAACGCTTTTTGGAGTTGGACGGTGCTCATTTCGGCGCTCTGTGCAAGGGTGACGTAGGCTGAGCGTCGGGTTGGATGAGCCAGTGCCGTGGTGATGGGGTCGCCGCGTACTCTGCCCATTCGCTCACCAAACGGGAAGAGAGGCTCTTAGGGTTTGAAGATGTCGCGTCCAATCGACCGAATTGCCTCAACTGCGGACGGGTATGTAGCGGGATCTAAACGATGAAAACGCCAGTTTTGTGTCGGCCACCATGGAGACCATGGTTTCCTTGAGCAGTTTGAACGACTGCCCGTTTTGTGCGAGTCGGGCACCGTTGAGAATCACGATGATGACCGACAGCTCGTGGATCAGCACACCGACCCAAAGCTGATCGTACCACTGCTGGACGACGGCGAAAACGAGGGTGACCGTGACAAAGACGGAAAAGAAGAGATTTTGCATCAGCGTTCGCTGGGCTTGACGAGCCAGATCGATCATTTCGGTCAGCAATTTCGGGTCCTCGCCCGGAACGAGCACGTCAGCCGCTTCGAGGTTGACCGCCTCGCCCGTTCCGATGGCCACGCCAACGTCGGAAACGGCCAGCGCCGCAGCGTCGTTGAACCCGTCCCCGACCATCATGGTGACGTGAGAGCTCGAGCGCGCCTGGACCCAAGCAACCTTCTCCTCGGGACTCAATCCGCCGTGCGCAGCGCTTTCGGGCAGCCCGACCGAGCGAGCAAATTCTGAAACGGCCTGCTGATGGTCTCCGGACAGTATTTCGACGTTGATGTTGCGTTCTTTCATCGCCGCAATCAATTCGGCCGAGCCGTCTCGAGTGTCGTCGTGAATGAAGGTCGCGAGCGCGATGGCCGTCCTGTCCTTCACCAGTAAACTGGCGCCGTGGCCGTTGACTTTCGCCGCCTCAAAGGCTTCCACGAGTCGCTGTTCGACGTTGAACCCCATCGCTTCGGCCCTATCGGGACGAATGAAAGCCACCTCGGTGGTTCCGTGCACGCCTGAAACGCCCGCTTCGATGTCAGCAAGCTGTTTGATGTTGGCCGCTTTGATGCCTTCGTTTTCGCAGTGCTCCACAATGCTGACAGCGTACGGGTGATTGGATTTTGATTCAAGCCCCATCATCACCTGCAGAGCGGACTGTTTCCGGCGACCTTTGCCCATGACCAGTTCTCCAAACTTGGGTTTACCGGAGGTCAAGGTGCCCGTTTTGTCGAGCAAGATGTGATTCACGTGAGCCATCCGCTCCAGCGCATCTCCGCCACGAACAACCGCCCCTCGCTGGGCTGCGTTGGCAAGAGCCGCTGCGTGCGGCACCGGTGTGGCCAGCAGCAACGCACAGGGGCAGGACACCACCCACAAGAGGAGGATGATNTTCCAATCCGTCGGGAATGCGAAATACCAAACGGCAAACGCCCCGAACAGGACCAGCGGAACCCAGACGGCGGTGAATTTCTCAATGCCGCTGTGGAGTCGAGGAGGAACCTCGCGGAAGGTGTGGACGGCGTCGATGAGGCCCGAGAGTCGCGTCTCGTTCCCCACCGCCAGGACTTCGCACAGAACGGGCCCCTGCGCCAGGATGAGCCCCGCTTCGATGGTGTCGCCGACCCGCACGTCGACGGGCACGGATTCACCCGTCAGCGGTGCTTTGTTCAGGGCACCGGTTCCCTCGATGATGCGTCCGTCGGCGGGGATGAGTTCCCCGCTTCGAATCTCAATTTTGTCGCCCGGTTTCACCAAGTCGATGGGAACGATGTCCATCTTCGGTTCGCTTTGCATCATTGCGTTCAGTCCCGGACCGGCCGCCAAACCGGGGGTGAGCCCCGCAGGTGCGACGGAAAACGACGACATGCTTTCCACCGTTAGTTCGGGGTGTTCGTGCAGTTTTCGCGCTGTTCGCGGCAAGCGGTCCAAGCCACCCTGCATCGCTTCTCGGGCTTTGATCAGCGCGTCGCTTTCCAAATGGATGGTGAACGCCACGAGGATGGTGACGATCAACGCCTCCTCCCACATGCCGAGGATGCACGCACCGATGACGGCCAAACTGGTCAAGACCTGGAAGCCCATTTGAAGCCGCTTCAGCGAGCCGAACGCTTCTTTGAACATCTGGATGCCGCCGATGGCGACGCCCGGGACGGCCAGAAGCGGAATGAGAAACCCGTGATAGCCTAGGAATTCAGCCACCATCACGAACAGCAGCACGGGCACAGCGATGCCTCCGCCGATGAGTCGCCACTGGTCCGGACGCAGGCGGTCGGATTTTGCCTCTGCAAACTCAGGTGATTTGCCCAGCACCTCCTCAAATGCTGTTTTTCGAGCTCCCAAGAGGTCCTCGTCGTTCGTCACCACGAGTTGGACCAGGATGCGACCGTCGTCGGACACTTCCGCGTCGAGAACGCCCGGCAACGTCCGGACGACGCGATCGAGCCGCTGGACGGGAATTTCGCACCGCTGCGCGACCGACGAGGCTTTGACACCCACGAGTTCGTGGTGTTCAACGTCGGGTGCATGGCCGAGAGAGCGCAGAACGGAAGAGACCTCGAACAGCGGTCCAATCTTCAGGTCCACGTTGACTTTGACTTCCCCCGACGTGACCGACACGGTCGAGTTGGTCACCTGTTGAAGTTGACCCATGGCGCGTGTCGCTTTTGCTGCGCAATCGGGGCAGTCCATGCCGACAAGCGGCCAGCTGACGGAAAACGCACCTTCCTCCTCGCCGGCGGTTGTGTTGGGGGTTTCACTGGATGGTTGAGCCACCAAAACAGGCGACGGGACCGCCACGAGAGGGGCGTCCTCGGACTCCTCGTCTTCGAGGGAAAGAAACACTTCTGCTTCGTCCGGAGCCCCCATGATTTTACTGAATCCATTTTCATTCATGAACCCATCTCCCACGCCCATTCAAAGGGCATGAGGGTGGGAATGTTCATGCCGTTCTGCGGCGTAGGCCTGCCCATGGAATGGCTTCCACCGGCGTGGTGCCCCAAGGTGGTCGTCATCGACATCGACGGCACCATCACCGACGGCGAGAAGCATCTGTCGATGCAAGCCGTTGAATCGATTCGGCGGCTTGAGAAGGCGGGGATTCCCGTCGTGCTCGCCACGGGCAACGTTCGGCCGATCACCTACGGCTTGTGGAGGTTTCTCGGACTCAGCGCCCCGATGTGCTGCGAAAACGGTGGCGTGCTCTGGCACCCTTCGTGGAAGGAACCCATGCTTCGTGCAACAGCTGAGGAGGCACGAGAAGCAGCGGTGTGGCTCGGCACGGAAATCGAGGGTGTTGATCCTGACGGCATCGCAACCAACCGCTGGAGGGAAAGCGAATGGTGCTTGTTTCCTGACGACCCGTTGGAGGCCATCGTCGAGGCCATGGATCGAAGCGCATGGTCACACCTGAGCGTGGTGCGCACGGGTTTTGCAATCCATTTGATGGAGCCTCATCTGAGCAAAGGGGAGGGCCTTCGTGTTCTCTTTGACCGAATGGGGTGGTCGGTGGCCGATGCCTTGTGCGTTGGCGATGCGCCCAACGACCTGCCGATGTTTGAACTTCTTCACTGGTCGGTGGCGGTCGGCGGTGCGTTTGAATCCGTGATCGAGGCGGCCGACGTGCAATCCCCTCATCCCCACGGGGCAACCTTTCCTCCGCTGGTCGAGGCCATCCTCGATCGCCACCAGGAGGCGTCGACTTGAAAGCCATGGGCATCGATTTGGGCGGCAGCGGCTTCCGAATCGGGGTGTTTGACACGACGACGGGCGCCCTCCAAGGAGAGCTTGAACGGCATCAACACGCATCGTCAACGGCGCCCGACGCCGTGTTGTCTGCGCTGGAGATTGTCCTGGGCGATTTGGATTGGAAAGGGCCGATCGGCATGGGGTTCCCGGGCGCCGTTGAGGCTCATTCGCCGATCACCGCCCCGAACCTGGGTCAAGCGTGGACCTCAACGGACGTGAAGGCACGCCTTGCGCCTTTTCACAAGGGCAGGTTTGCCATGCTCAACGACGCTGACGCCGTTGCGGAGGCGGAGCGCCGATTCGGTGCGGGGCATGCCGATGCATCGTGCGTGTTGACCCTGACCGTTGGAACGGGGCTGGGCACCACGCTTCATCAAAACGGTCGGTTGGTTCCCAATCTGGAATACGGGCGTTGGCCTCACCCCAGCCGCCCTGGAATGCTNGAGGANCACCTCTCCGGTCGGGCCCGAACCGCCGAGGGACTGAGCCTTGAACAGTGGGCGGTGCGTTTTCAGGAGGGCCTGTCGCACCTTGAATCTCGACTTCGACCCGACCGAATCGTGCTGTACGGCGGCATCATGGAGCACTGGGATGCGCTCCGCTCGATGTTGACGACAAACGCCGAGACCGTTCCAGCCGCGCTGACCGACACGGCGGGGCCGCTGGGCGCGGCTCTGGCCGCCGTGAGCGCTCCTCATGCCTTGTGAGTTGCATCCGCCAGCGAAAAGGACGTCACCATCTGCATGGCCTGACCGTACGTGATTTTTCCGAGGTATTCTCGACTCTCTCCGTGGGTTACCACTCGGATGCGGAATTTGCACGTTCGCTTCGTTCGTCGCTTCCGGTGATGTTTGTAAAAATGGACACCAACCTTGTACGTTCCAAGGGGGGCCTCGCCCTTCCAGACCACGTTCTCAACCGGCGTGTTGGAGACCGGTCGCACGTTCATGTCCACGTCCAAGATTCCACCGCACTCGCTTTTTTTGTTGTTGAAGTAGATGCGTTCCCCCGACGGGCAGAACAGGTGCAGGTCAAGGTCGTTGTAATCGTCCCAAGCCAGCGAGATTTGGACGTTGCCCGACGCACCGCCCTCACGCTCGAGTCGCTCTTCAATGTCAACCTCGTGTTCTTCGTCCTCGGCGGTGGCCATGACGACGCCGCTGCCGATGTGCTCTTCGGCGACCACGGCCGCATGCTGTTCAAGCGGAGGCTCGTGGGTTTCCATCCACTGCGAGCGAGCCTCGAGCTCCGTTAATCGGTGATCTTCGGTCGGTTCCGGGGCTTCGTCGTCACCGGGGGCGTCATCCTGATGCTCGTGGACCAGGCCGAGCTCGAGATGGTTGCGGTCGCGTCTCGATTCTCGCTCCCGCCATGCTTGTTGTTCGGCGAGCGGAAGGTCGCCAACCTGCGGCATCGAAACCAGAAGTCGCATGCGACCTTGGTGAAGACCAATGCGTGAACTGGAACTGTATTTTTCGAGCAGCGCAAGGGTGCGCAATCGGTTTGCTCGCTGTTGCCAGTATTGCCTCAGAAGGTAGACGCCGCCCACGCCCAACCCCAAACTCATGCCGAGGGTGATGGGGTCGACCATGGTCCTGTATGTCCGTTTGGTCCTTTATCAGAGAAGCGGTCAAACCCCCATCACGCCAAGAACTCGGCGTTGAGGGCGTCCAGTGACGCTCGGTCGGGTCGCAGCGCTTCATCCGATACATCGACCAGCGCCTGATCAACGAGACCAAGATCTTCGGCCAGCGAGGGTTTTGTTGCGTCAAAGTAGAGCAGCCCGGTGACGTGTTTCTTTCCTGCTTCCGCCTCGTGAAGGGCCGTGAGGGCCGCCACAGCGTTGGACGGGTCGTGTTCATCGGAAATGGTTTCCAGACGGATGGTTGAGCCGTCGTGGAGCGTGATGTCCCTGTAGTGTCCTTCCGGGACCTCGATCTCCACCATGGGGTTGAAATGCGGGATGTAATCGGCCATGTGCAGGGTGATTTCGTTTTCCTTGACGTAGCCGTACGAGCGCATGGACTCGTCGTTGTTGTTGAACGTCACACACGGTGAAATCACGTCGATGAGTGCGAACCCTTTGTGCGACATGGCGGCCTTGAGGATGGAGGTCAATTGTTTCTTTGAACCCGAGAACGAGCGTGCGACGAAGGTGCAACCGAGGTTGATGGCGAGTGCGCACAAGTCGATGGGTTGCGTTTCGTTGGCCGGGCCCTTCTTTTTCTTTGAGCCAACGTCGGCCGTGGCGGAATACTGCCCCTTCGTCAGGCCGTAAACACCGTTGTTTTCAACAATGTACACCATGTCCATGTTTCGACGAATGGCGTGAATGAGTTGCCCGATGCCGATGGACGCTGAGTCGCCGTCGCCGGACACACCAAGGTAGAGGAGTTCTTTGTTGATGGCGTAGGCACCGGTGGTGACCGAGGGCATTCGACCGTGAACGGTGTTGAATCCATGCGACTGTCCGAGGTAGTACGCCGGGGTTTTCGAAGAGCATCCGATGCCCGACATCTTTGCGATTCGATGGGGTTCGATGCCGTTTTCCCACGCCGCCGTGATGATCACGTTGGAGATTTGGTCGTGTCCGCAACCGGGGCACAACGAGGACGGCCCGCCGGTGTAGCTCTCCTTGGGCTCGTTCAGGACGTTCAGTTTCACGGCTCGTGCTGGTCTGTCGCTCATTGGCTCATCTCCTTGAGGGTGGCTTGGATGCGTTCGGCGTAGATTCTTGCCCGTGGGGGCATGCCGTCGCTGTATGCGACCGAGTGGACTTTGGTCACCAGATCGTTGGGGAGTTCTCTGCGCAAAATGCCGTAGAGTTGTCCGTCTCGGTTGATTTCGAGGACGATGGACACCTCGTGTCGGCGAATGAAGTCTTCAACCTCCGAATGGAACGGCAGGGCGCGGACGCGACACTGGCTGACTTTCAAGCCCGTTTCCTCGAGGAGGTCGTCAATTTCTTGGATGGAATTTTCCATGCTGCCCAGGAAAATGATGCCGACTTCGCACTCCTCTTCCTCTCGCAGGACGGGGGCGGGGAGCTCGTCGCGGGCGTTGTCGATCTTCGTTCGCAGTCGCTGCATCAGGTTGTAGTAATCCTCCGGTTTTTCCGAGTAGACGCCCTGAGGGTTGTGGCCCGTTCCTCGGTAGAGAATGGGGTCCATGCCCGACCCCGGTAGGGTTCGGTACGGGATGCCGTCGCCGTCCACGTCAAGATAGCGGCCAAAGTTCTCAAAGGCGTCGAACACCTCTTGCTCGCGAACCACCTTTCCGCGATCCATGGGCTGGTCGGGGTAGGTGAATCCGCTGCAGGCCCAACGGTTCATCCCCAAGTCGAGGTCGCTCATACCGAAGACGGGCGTCTGGAATCGCTCGGCGTAGTCGAAGGCGCGCCATCCGTATTCGAAGCACTCCTCAACGGTGCCCGGGATGAGCACGATGTGCTGTGTATCGCCGTGGCTGCCCTCGTAGAGCATGGAAATGTCGGACTGCTGCGTCCGTGTAGGCAGACCCGTCGAAGGGCCAACCCTGACCACGTCCCAGAACACGGAAGGGATTTCTGCAAAGTAGGCCAGTCCGATGAATTCCTGCATCAACGAAATGCCCGGCCCGGAGGTGGCGGTCATGCCTCGACCACCGGCCCATCCGGCACCCAAGACCATGCCTGCTGCCGCCAATTCATCTTCGGCCTGGATCACGGCCATGTTGGCGTTTCCTTCGTCGTCCGTTCGAAGTCTTGGAATGTAACTGATGATGCCTTCCGCAAGCGAAGAAGAGGGCGTGATCGGGTACCAGGCGAGGAGTTGAACGCCGCCGTAGTGGGAACCGAGGGCTGCCGCTTCGTTTCCTTCGATGAAGAACTGCGGCGTCGTGACCTCTCGAGGTTCAACAGCGTAGGGGTCGGACTTGGTCAGGTGCTCCTTGCAGTGGTCCCGGCCCAGTCCCAGGGCGGTGATGTTGAGTTCAACGGCCGTGGCTTTGCCCTTGAATTGCTTGGCGACGGCGGACTCGAGGCAGGCTTGGTCAATGCCCAGAAGTTCGGCAAGAACGCCGACGTAAATGATGTTCGTGACCAACTTGGCGATTTTGGGGTTGATCTTGCGGGCCAGCGAGCTCATCGGTACCGGATAGGAAACGATGTCCTCCCGGTCGACGGTCTTCTTCTTGGTGTCGCTGTTCCAAATCACGACCGATCCGGGCTCGAGGGCAGCGAGGTCGTCTTCCCACGTGGCCGGATTCACGAGCACCTGAATGTGGGTGCGGTCTCCGGGCGCTTGGTATCCTTTGTCGGAGAGGCGGACAATGTACCACGTTGGCAGTCCCGAAATGTTGGACGGAAAGAGGTTTTTTCCACTGACGGGAACGCCCATGTCGAAGAGCGACTGAAGGAGAATCAGGTTGGCCGATTGCGACCCGGTTCCGTTGGCGGTGGCGATGTTGATGGTGAAGTCGTTGATGATGCTGTCCATGTGAAACATCCCTCGTGGGGGTGGCGGATTTCCCGTCCTTGCGGGTGGGTTCCCTGTGCACTCTTTCAACATGTTGCCAATGCATTCCGCAAATCCGTTTGCAGCGGCCTCTTCACAGGTTATTATTCGGCGCTCAAATCGCACCAATTTGATGTTGCGTCCACGCAGAATTCGTTCTGCATTCGTGCCGTGTGAAGGGTGACACTCAAAACCACCCGGTCGTTCCGGAAAACCATGGCGGACGATGAAGTGAAGGTCGCTTGGGAGAAAGCCGAGAAAGCCATCACGAAAGGAAAAGGCGAATCGGCACTGAAGATCCTGCGCGACGTTGACCCCAACGGCACGGAGCAAACCACCCTTCGACTCGCAGGCCACGCCACCTGGCTCGAGGCGAAATCCGGCAACAACCGGACCGATTACCGACGCGCAGCCTCACTCCTTCGCGACGCCACGAAAAAGAACCCGCGGGACAAAAAAGCCGACCGCACGTACAACGAACTGCTCAACGAGATGCAAGACAAAGGCATCAGCGAGACCGCCTTCCCTCGCCTCATCAACGACGGGACGCCCACGCCGGCGGGCATTGTCGCCATCTTTCTCGGTGTCGTTGTGGTGTTGGCGGGCATCAACGTCGCCAACCGTGGTGCCACAACCACCGACATTGTGGATTTGGAACTGACGTGGAACAGCGGTGCCAATTCCGGCATCGTGACCATCGAGCTCTACCCGGACGACGCTCCCATCCACGTTGAAAACTTCAAACTCCTCGTCGAAAACGGCGACTACGACGGTACCATCTTCCATCGGGTGATCGACGACTTCATGATTCAGGGCGGCGATTTCACCAATCGAGACGGCACCGGCGGTCATGCTGCGAAGTGGTTCGGCTACTGCAACGGCGACCCCGGTGTTGCCGAGTCCAACTGTCAGCGGACGTCCCACACCATACCCGACGAGGCCGACAACGGACTGATGCACGAACCCTGCACGATTTCGATGGCCAAAACCAGCGCGCCTCACACCGGCGGCAGTCAGTTCTTCCTCATTCCAAACGACAGCACCCCCTCGTGGCTTGACGGTCAGCACACGGTGTTCGGTCAAATCACGAGCGGCTGCCAGCACGTGACCGCCATCTCGGGCGTTGAAACTGCAGAAAGTGACCGACCGATTGAGGACGTTGAATTGGTTTCGGCGACCTTTGTGGGTTCAGAAACGATTCCGTGGTACCAGTTCTGGTGAGTCGCTGAAGGGCGGTCAACCTCAAGGCCGGTTGAGGCCACCGTGAGCGTGGATGGGTTGTGTTCATAGATGTGCGAGTTTTCAGCCTGACCATGGCGACCCTGGACCCCTTCAACGCACGGCAATCCCTCAGCGTCGGCGGCGATTACTACTCGCTTGATGCGCTTGACGCCAACGGTGTGCCAACGGGTCACCTCCCGTATTCCGTCCGCATCCTTCTCGAAGGCGCACTGCGTGGTCACGACGGTTTCCTCATCACCGAGGAGGACATCCGAACGATTGCGGCGTGGACGCCGGACGGCGAGCGAGGCGAGATTCCGTTCCGCCCGTCTCGTGTGATTCTTCAAGACTTCACGGGGGTCCCTGCCGTCGTTGATTTGGCGGCTCTGCGCGACGCCATGGTGGAAATGGGTGGCGATCCAGAGAAGGTGAATCCACAGGTTCCGGTGGATTTGGTCATCGACCATTCGGTGCAGGTGGACGTGTCCGGTGCGCACAGCGATGCGCTCGACATGAACCTCGACATCGAATACCACCGCAACATGGAGCGCTACACCTTCCTCAAATGGGGCCAACAGTCGCTGGCCAACTTCCAAGCCGTTCCCCCCTCTCGTGGCATCGTCCATCAGGTCAACCTTGAATTCCTTGCCAGCGTGGCGCGTCAGGAAAAGGGTGTTTGGCTTGCCGACACGCTGGTCGGTACGGATTCACACACCACCATGGTCAACGGTTTGGGCGTGCTCGGATGGGGCGTTGGTGGCATCGAAGCCGAGGCCGTCATGCTTGGTCAACCGATCTACATGCTCGCACCCGACGTCGTTGGCGTTCGATTGACCGGAGGCCTGCAGCCTGGCGTGACCGCCACCGACATGACCTTGCGCATCGTGGAGATGCTGCGAGAGCACGGCGTGGTGGGCAAGTTCGTCGAATTTTTCGGACCCGGCATGAAAGCGCTCTCGCTGGCCGATCGAGCCACCATCGCCAACATGGCGCCGGAGTACGGAGCAACCTGCGGATTCTTTCCCGTTGACGAGCGCACGCTGGAGTACCTCCGCCTCACCGGCAGAGAGGATGCTGCGGTCGCCGGTGTCGAAGCCTACGCCAAAGCGCAGGGCTTGTGGTGCGGTGAAGGGGCGGAGGAAAAGTCCTACACAGCGGTGTTGGAGTTGAACCTCGACGGCGTTGTTCCCGCTCTTGCGGGACCCAAGCGACCGCAGGACCGGGTGGACCTCAAGGACATGAAGTCACATTTTGTTGAGAGCTTGACCCACGAACTTGGGCACCACGGCCACGGGCTAACCGAGGACGATCTTTCGAAGAGCGCCATCGTTGAAATGAACGGGGAAATGTTTGATCTGAATCACGGCGATGTCGTCATCGCAGCCATCACCTCGTGCACCAACACGTCCAATCCAGGCGTCATGATGGCGGCCGGGCTGCTCGCTCGCAAGGCTCGGCAGCTCGGACTCAAGGTGAAACCCTGGGTCAGGACCTCCCTTGCCCCTGGCAGTCGCGTGGTCACGGAGTATTACGAAGCCACCGGGCTTCAAGACGACTTGAACGCCATGGGCTTTCACACCGTTGGCTACGGTTGCACGACCTGCATCGGAAATTCGGGGCCGCTTGACGACCCAATCGAAGCCGCCATTGACGAGGCAGGACTCATCGTTGGCTCGGTGCTTTCTGGGAACCGCAACTTTGAGGGGCGCGTCCACGGGAAGGTCAAGGCATCCTATTTGGCCAGTCCCCCGCTTGTGGTCGCATACGCCATCGCAGGAAACCTGGACATGGACCTCACGAGCGAACCCATCGGCCATGGCTCGGACGGTCAACCGGTGATGCTCGAAGACGTGTGGCCCTCCGAAGAAGAGGTTGCTGAAGCCATGAAGGTCATCACGCCCGAGATGTTCCGTCAGCGATACGCCGACGCCATGAACGAGCCTCGCTGGAACAGCATCCCCGCTGAACCCTCGCCGCTGTACCCTTGGGAAGACGCCTCAACCTACATCCGCCTGCCCACCTTTTTCAGCGGTCTCTCGCCCACGCCCGACCCCATTCTTTCCATCGAACGAGCAAAGGTGTTGCTGAAACTTGGCGATTCCATCACGACCGATCACATCTCGCCGGCAGGTTCCTTCCCCACCGACGGACCGGCCGGACAATGGCTCGTTGAGCGGAACGTCAAGCGTGCGGACTTCAACTCCTTTGGCAGCCGTCGCGGCAACCACGAAATCATGATGCGCGGAACGTTTGCCAACGTACGAATCCGCAATCAAATGGCACGCGGAACCGAAGGAGGCTACGCCCTCAACCACGAGACAGGCGAGGTCATGTCGGTGTACGAGGCTGCGCAAATCGATGCCCCCAAGATCGTCCTTGCGGGCAGTCAGTACGGAACGGGTTCCTCTCGTGACTGGGCCGCAAAAGGCACCTACCTGCTTGGCGTCAAGGCTGTGATCGCAACGTCGTTCGAACGCATTCACCGTTCAAATCTGGTCGGCATGGGGGTCCTTCCATTGACCTTCAAGCCGGGCGAGTCGCACGAGACCTTGGGCTTGACGGGTCATGAAGCCTACACCATTCCGCTGACCAACGACGTTCAACCGCTGCAGTGGGTGACGGTTCACGCAGAAGCCGAAGACGGGACCACGACATCGTTCGATGCCCAACTGCGATTGGACACGCCCGTGGAGGTCGAATACTACCGCAACGGCGGCATCCTTCACACGGTTCTGCGCGAGATGGCTCAGTCCAACGCTTGACGCCATTAACTTGAAGTTCAAACGATTCCCAGCGGGAACCGATGACTCAGCTCCGTGGGAACGTTCGTTTCCGGTTTCGCTCCGACGATCACGATGTTAACGTCGTCATCGAAGGCGAATCAAGTTGGGTGCAAAAACACGTTGAAGCGCTCGGTCTAACCGGCGTCGGCTGGACCATGCCCACCGGAACCGACGTCAAAGCAACGAACCTTTCCAGCGTCAGTCGAGCCCGTCAAGAGGCCGGGATCGACATTGAGATGGACGACGCTCCCGAAGACCAGCGGCCCGCTGACATGGGGCCAGCGCCCGATCCCAGCCGCATTCCGGTCGTGCGCCGTCCCATCGGTGAGCTCAATCTCCAAGCGAAACTCAACGAGGCAGGTTTGGAGCCAGCCGAGCGACCCGATTTGATTGAACTGATGGACATCCTTGAGGACACGGATCCTCCCACACCCGTTCAGGGTGCGACCAGCGTCGACCCGATGGCTGAAGCCTGGTTGCGGGAGTTACTGCAGGTCGTGGTTCGGGATCACGGCATCACGGGGTTGAGGACCGAGGACATTGAGGAAATCGCCAGCAGCAAACTGGGAGGCCGTGAGGGAACAACCCTCGAGGTTTGGCTGGAATCGCTTTTCTCTGCGGGCAAACTCGTCAAAATTCACGGCGGAGACGCCACCGGATGGGGTCCATCTCCAAAGTGGCTGTCCGGGCGAATCTAACTCGGGTGAACCCGGGCAAAAATGAGCGATAAAACGACGCAAATTTTGAACATAAACGGGGGCTTGCGCCAATGCCCAGCCGGAACTGGAGTGCAAAGGCATTATATCCGAACATGACATCGCACAGGTAAGTGATGTCCATGCTAACCCAAAATGACCTCTCTAAAGCCCGAATACGCAGCGTTTTCCTGACGTTGCTGATGGTGCTCAGCACCACCGCCGCGCTGGCCACGACCGCCAGTGCATCGGTGGCCCGCTCGTACACCACTCACCGCGACCCGACGGACCTCGCAATCGGTGATTTCGATTGCGACGGCCACAACGACCTTGCGGTTGCAACCGACGGAACCCACACCATGTCGATTCTGTACAACGACGGAAACGGCAACTTCAACGAACGCCAGGACATTTGGGTGGCGGGCAACCAGAGCCGAAACGCAGACTGGGACGAGTACGCCAACGTCGAGCAGGTGGAAGTGGGTGAATTCACGGGCGACGACGCCATTGACATTGTCATTTACCAAAAGAACAACCCGTTCAAGACCAACGACCAAAACCTACCCGCCGGCGAACCNGGTAACGTCACCATCATCGAGAACGACGGATGTAACAACCGAGATTGGACCATCGGAGCCCGGTTTACCCACTTTTGGGTGTGGGACATGGCCGTTGGCGATGCGGACCAAGACGGCAACGACGACATCTACGTGCTCGAACTGGAAGAGGACATCACTCGCCAGAACGTCGTCACGTATCGAAGCCCCATCACGTCCACAACTCAGGGCACACCAACCTTCCTCGGTCTTTCGACGCAGCACTACTACCAGACGCTTGAAGTCGGGGACTTCGGGGAAACCCAGTCCGTTGGCTTGGGCGGGTCGTGCACCGACGACGACATCTTCCTGCTGCGAGGCTACGGCGTTGACTACAGCACGGGTTCGACCACCAACCCCGGAAACACCGACAACGTCACCATCGTGGAATATTCCTGCACCGGTGTTCCAAGCACGCCAGGTTCCTACCCTGCTGACATCACAACCGGATCATCGAACCCCACCGTTATCCAGTTTGGAGTCGTCGGTTCCCGAGCCTTTGACATCGCCGACGTTGGCGGTAACGGCTACGTCGACACCATCGCCATGATGGACGGCAACGCCGAAAACGTGACGTACAAGTCCGCATCAGCCCAAGGCACCTTCGGAGCGACGCAGACGGCTTACTTTGGACCCTACATCTCGTACTCCATGGCCGTGCACGACCTCAACGGTGACGGAGAGGCAGACTTCGTGAACCCCACCATCGCCTACCAGGAAAACACCACCGACTCGGCAGGTGGTACCGATTCAGGGTTCTACCTCAACTACCCCACCACCATCCAGGTCACTCTTTCCGACGGGAACGGCGGCCACGTCAGTCCGCTTTCCTACCCTGCAAGCCGTCGACCCTCGTCCGTTGTGGTGGGCGACCTCCAGGGCGGTTCAAACTCCGCACCTGACATCGCCGTCGGCCACACCAACTACGCCTTTGGCGGTTGGCGAGACAACCTCGGATGGGCAGGCCAGTACGACACCATTTCGGTGATTGAAATGGACAACAAAGACATGGCCGTTTCCGACCTTGAAATATCGCCCACCGACCGATTCTTCGGATTCGTCGGTGAGGGAACACGTGACATCAACGTCACGGTTACCAACACGGGCATGGACACGCTCAACGGCCAAACCGCCGACCTTGACCTGACGCTCAAGATCGTCGACGAGGCCAACTCAACCAACACTTCGGTGTACTCCAACGACTGGGACTCTCCTGAGGACGCAACGGGTTGTGGATCCGGCTGTACGTGGACCTTTGAGGAATACGTCGACGGTGCAACCAACTGGCACCTTGAGACCAACCACTCGACCGGAGCGACCACAGGCAACAACGGGCCGAATTCCTCGGCCAACTATCTCAATCCGACCGATTTCATGTGGGCCGGCAACATGAAAACCAATTCCTCGGGCGTTGAGTGGAGCGGCTACGGCAAGAACTGGGATGACAGCATGGTTCTCAACGACGTTGACCTGACGGGCGCAGATCGTGCGTTCATGAGCGTCGAACTCTTCCGACATCTCGGATTCGGCGCCCTCGGTCAAACGTCCACAACCGGCCTCCTCGTCATCACCGACGTCATGGACGACCTCGCCATCATCGAAGTTTACAGCGAGGAATCCGGCTGGAACCTCATTGCATGCCCCGGTCTGGCAGCCGTTCAGGGTGCCTGCTACTCCGGCGCATCCATCTGGGGCGGCTTTGACGAAGAGCGCGCAGACAAGCTCAGGTTCGGCTACTACGCAGAAACCCTCGTTCAGCAAGGGTCCTTTGCCTCAGGTACCATTTACGGCTGGGACAACTTCACCGAAGACGACTTTGGGCTGTTCGACCTTTCGCCCTGGGCCGGTGAGAACGTTGACATCCGTTTCCGATTCAGAACCGGGTTCACGGGCTCGACCGCGGACGACAACGAAAGCCGATGGTCCGGGCGCGACGGCTTTGCTGTGGACAACCTTTCCATCTGGAAGCAGAGCACGGCGTTCCTGCCCCCACAAACACAGTCCACCACCATCGGGCCGTTCACAAACCTCCAACCCGGACAGGAATACACCACGTCGATTCAAGCCGACCTGCTCAACGACACCACCTATCGCATTTCCGCCGTCCTTTCCAACAACGGCTGGGACGAGCAGGACATCAACGACGACATCGTCTCCTACGTGACCCCGTTCAACGTTTACGACCCAACGGTCGAATCGATCGATTACTTCCGACCCGGTGGTCTCTACGCCGAGGGCACGTTTGACATCGGTGTGGTCACCAACAACTACGGCAACACCCCGGTGGACTTCGGAATCGAAGCCACGGTTTATTCCGCAACACCCTCAGACGTGTACTGCGGTACACCAACCGCTGTCTGCGATGAAACCTTCGAGGGCGGCAGTGAAGGCTACCGCTACGAGGAGAACCAGCAACCAAAGGGTGCCATCTACAACGAAAACTCGTGTTCGACGAAGATCTTTGACAGCAACGCTTACTGGTTTGGCCACCCCTGCGACACGGGAACCCTTGGCTACGACGACGCCTGGGCCAACCAGACGCTTACGATTCCAAACATCGATTTGACAAGCATGAGCGGTGACTTCGTTTCCCTCAACTTCGAGTACTACGCCGACACCTTCTACACCATCGACCAAGACGGTGAACTGGACCCAAGCGACTACGCCTCGATGAGCGTTGACTACAGCAAGGACGGTGCAAACTACACCGGTCTGGTGTTCGCACAGTGGAACGACTACAACGAGGACGGTACCTGCCGAAACGACGACAACGGTGACGGGATCATCAACGCAACGGAATCCTTCGACCAAACCGAACTCGCCCCAATCGGCGACCCGTCCAACAGCGACGGCACCGGAGGCTACAACGTGTTCTTCAACTCCGATGAACTTGTCAAGACCGCCAGCATTGACCTGACGCACTTGTACATCCAAAACCGTTCTTCGCCCGATTCAACCCAGTGGCGGTCGGAGTGCATGTCCCTGCAGGGGTCAACGGTGGACGTTCACTTTGACTTCCAATCCGACGACGACGGACGAAACGGCATCAACGACGGCTTCAAGGGCATCGGTTTCAACAACATCTCGCTTCAAGAATACACCTTCATTCAAGACGCAGTCTACACCGATTCCCGCACCAACGTTGACGCCGGGGAAGCCGCCACCAACCTCATCGCAAGCCACGAGTTCTTTGCGGGCGTGTATCGCCTGGACGTGAAGACCGTGTTCGACAACACGACCGTGGGTAAGCCTTGGTTCAACGACAACGAAATCTCGGAGGCCAACAACATCGAACGTGTCATCTTCAACGTGGAATCGGTGGACATCTCCATCGGAAAGCCCAACATTTTGGCATGCCACGACGACCAAACGCTCGAGTGTGTCCTCCCCATCGACAGCGCGTTGACGCATTCCTGGGAATTCCAAGCCACCAACGGTGTGCTTGCAGGGGACTACATGTTCTACATGGAGGTCACCGACATGGCCGACGGAAGTCAGGCCCACCTCGTGGATTCCGGCCAGGCCGTGACGCTGCAAAGCCAGGAGAAGACAACCGTTTCCTTCACGCCTTGGAACGGCTGGATGGACGGTTCGACCTACAACATCAGCTTCTACGGCCGTCTGTCCGATGGCTCAGAAACCGGCAACACACGCTACTTCCACGCAACCTTTGCTGACCATGTTGATGTGGCCATCCTCTCGGATACATCGTCGCGCACCACCGCCATCAAGCAAGATTTGGCGATTCTTGGCATGTCCTACACCCAATTCGAAATCAACGACTGGCCCACCTACTTTGACGCCAGTTGGTTCACACACTACGACAAGATCGTGCTGCCGTGGCAGGACATCTTGGTGGCCAAGGACACCCAATTCGGCGGCGACGGCTACTATCAGAACCTCGGCGAGCCTGCTCGCCGAACGGTGCTTGAGAACTTCATGTCAGCAGGTGGAACAATCCAAGCTCACCTGGGCCCACTCGGAAGTCAGATTTACGGCACCGACCAAGGCTTGGCAGGCCGACTGCCGTTTGGCTTGGACATCCAAAGCCGAGACACAGCGAGCACCCAGGTCACCTACAACACGATGGATCTTGCCGACCCTTACCACCCCGTCATGGACAACATCGACGTCAACGCCTTCCAGGGCTTTGACGCCAACTCCGGTGTGGCACAAGCGGTGTTGAACACCAAATCGGTCAGCACCAACAACGTGCCCGAAACCTGCGACGGCTACATGGAAGACGGCGGTTATTTCCAGCGTCTCATTCGCTCTTCTGAAGACATCCAAGACACCGTCTTGGGCGTGTGCAGCTACTTCTCAGGTGGTATGATCATCTCGACCATCGACGTGGCCACCCACTCCGAGCGAGCGGACAGCACGACCTTCCCGATGCTGGGCAACCTGCTCAAGTACAAGGTCAACCCCTACCCGGATGGTTTTGGTACCCTCAACAACGGTCTGGATTTGAAGATCAACGGCAACGAACTCACGATTGACCCGAGCACTGGCAAATACCAGCTCCAACACATGAAGAGTTCGGCCACGTTGACCTTCAGCTACGAAACCGACACAACCGCCTCGCTTGAGACCGACTGGATCATCGACGGCCCGACCAACTGGGACGGCAGCAGCCTTGCCAGTGGTGTCACCGGCCACACGACCGAGTCGGAACCCAGCATGATGTTCTGCAAGGCAGACTTGGCTTCGCAAACCGGATGCGCTCAAGGCGAACAATGGCACATCACCCTGATGCTGCACGACGAGAACGGTCACGCCCGAATCATCGACGTGACCGTTGAAACCAACGACGTGCTGGCCGATGAGTTCCGACCCGATGCCGACGCCGTCATCGACATCCGCCAGGAATACGAGGACAACGTCGAGTTCGTGGGAACCAAGACGGTTTCCAACGCCGAATGGGACGTCCATCGCCTCATCCTGCAGGGTGAGGGCGACGACGGCGAACTGGTCGTCCACTTCGACGCCAGCGGGTCCATGGACTTGGACGCCTTGGAAGGCAACGGCATTGAGACCTACGAGTGGAAGGTTCTCTTCGACGCACCGTACGGGGACGATTCCTTCGATTTGACCGGACACACGTTCACCCAAACCGCTGCCAGCGGCGGACAGTGGTCCTACAAGTTCCAGAACGTCACCGTTGATTCGACGGGCACCACGGAAAACCAAATCCGCATTGAGCTCGTGGTTTACGACAGCGCAGGCAAGTTCTCCGAAAAGCATCGAATGTACTTCGTCGTCGTGCCGGATGGCTTTGGCGACGAGGCACCTGACGTGCAGTGGGACAACGCCAACCTCAACAACACCAAGTTCGTCGACGACACGATCACCATTTCGGGCACCGTGTTGTCCGGCTCTGAAACGGGTGAGGTGTTCGTCGAGGCTGCGTTCTTCCAAGACAACCTCAGCGCATCGGCCGCCGTCAAGTACCAGCTCGGTCTCCAGCAACTCTGGGCCAAGAGCGACAACCTCGGTGACGGGGACAACTTCGAGTTGACCCTCGACATGAGTGGGTTCTACACGAACACCTCGACCAAGCAATCGGTCTACATCAAGTACTACGAGGGCACTTTCCCCAACGAGCGATGGGTCACGATCAAGTGGATTGAACTTGACCTGCCCGCCTGTCAGGGTTTGGAAGCGAACCCGCAGGCGCTTGAAGCCGGCGGTGAGTTTGTCATCGATTCCAACGGCGATTGTCAATGGAACGGTGCGTGGTCGTACGACCCGGTCACCGGCGAGTGGACCGAACCTCAATCCACCGAGGGCGGCGATGCAGCCGCTGGCGGCCTGGACCCGATGATGTTGATCATTGGTGGCGCCGTTCTCGTGATCATCATCGTCGCATCGCTGATGTTCATGCGTCGTGGCGACGAGAAGGACGATGCCTTTGCCGGCATGGAAGGCGCCTTTGGTGCCGATGCCCTGGATCCAACCGAGCAGTACGTACAGCAACTCATCGCTCAGGGTTACCCTGAGGAGACCGCTCGTGCCTTTGCGGCTCAGTACGTCGGAGGTGGCGCTGCGCAGCCCGCTGCCCAGCCTGCTGCTGCCCAACCGGAAGCGGCGCAACCTGCGGCCGGTTACGATCAGGCGGTGTACGAACAGTACTACCAGCAGTTCATGTCGCAAGGCTACGATGCAGCCACCGCTGCAGCCTACGCCCAGCAGTACGCAGTCCAGTACGCACAATCGCAACAGTAGGGGTTTGAGGCCTGAAGTGGCCTCAACACCCGTTGGGATTGAGCATCTGGCTGGCTGAACCGGACGAGCGGAGCCTCTCTTGCTTCCGTTTTGCCACTTGATTTCGCTGGCTTTGTCGGATCGACTGCTCTGGACGGTTGTGGTTGTTCCCTTTCGATCCCCCCCCTCGCGGTGCACGCGGATGAGCAAGTCTCTTCAACGGGAGTCGCTGGAGAACCCTCGATACCATCATGCGGAGCGCGTTGATTGTCTTGGTTTCCCTCACAGTGGTGTTGGCTGGCTGTCTCACAGAAGCTCCGTCCACCATCGAGGAACCTGTTGAGGTGGCGTTGCCAACCGCTCAACAATTCCCCGCTTGGGAGGGCGTCGATCACAACAACGTCAGTCGTTCTGGAGTCTCCTTCCGGAACACGTCGTACCTTGCCTATTTCTCCGCTCCATGGTGCGCCCATTGCGAGTCAACGTTGGATGCGTACGACCGTGTAATTCCCGCCGACCTTGTGCTTGTGTTCTCTCGTGATGCGAGGGAACGCTATGCGAACATGAGCGCCTGGCACAACACGACTGAGCAAAATCTCAACCGCACCGTTGATCGGCCGTTTGTTCTCCACCCTGACCTTGCCATCGAGGTGGAAGTGACATCGATTCCTCATGCCGTGTTTATCAACGCCCAAGGCTATGCATTCCACGTTGAAATTGGTAAACAGTCCAATCAGACCTACATTCAGGACATCTGGAATCAAACGAAGACCGCGGTGTTTGACGAGACGTCCGGTTGGAATCACCGTGTTCAAGCGATTCCTTGACCGCATGGACCACTTCTCTGTCCGTTGACGGCGGGCAACGTCCGCCCGTCAATCACTCTTCTTCGTAGGGGTCGAGGGACGGCTCTTCCTCGATGGGGATGTACCCTTCCGAATCAAGGTGGGAATCAAAATCGGGCGTTCGCATCCGCCAGTTTTTTGGAAGCGGCGTACCCTTGTCGATGATCTTCAACATGCGCTCCTGCCAGGCAACGGGTTTTCGCTGCATGATGTACATGTAGAGGACGGAGGTTCGGATTTCCTCCTCGATGACGGTGTAACCCGTTGCCGCCTCAAAATTCATCGCTCGTAGCAGGTTGAACGCAGGGCGGTTGATGAGCTGAAACCAACGCTTCGCGTTTCGGATGCACAGCAGTATCACAATGAGAATCATCAGCGAATTGAAACACAGCACGGAGACGTCGAGTTTTGGTCCTCGCACCCTCTGAAGAAGGACGATCATGATCAGAAGCAGCGGAACCGCCGTGATCAGGAAAAGGGTGTTTTCAGAAATGGGCGGTTTTCCCATTTTTTGACGAATGGCGTGCCAGCCGTTGTGATTTTTCTCGTTGGGTCGGAAAACATCCTGTTGTTGGACAGCGGCTGCTTTGACCAGTTGGAGCAACCCGTTGATTTTACGGAACTGGGTCATGCCGACGTCCATGTTGTCGTCCAAAATGGCCTGGAGGCGCAGCTGCGCTTCGGAATATTCACCCATGTCCGCCAGGATGGAAGCGATCTCGACCACGGGCGTGACCTCGTCAGGGGCCACCTCTCTGCACGCCTGCCACCAGTGAAGGGCATCGTGGAGCATGCCAAGTTCGTCGGCCATCAAACGGCCGCCTCGGACCCACATGTCCATTCTGCTCGGGTCTGCAGCGACAATTTTCTTGATGGCTGCGAGAGCTCTGGCGCCGTCTTTCATGCTCGGCGCCACGCCCGCTGGCAGGCAGGCATCGACGTAAACCGACCAGGCCTCAAGATGGTCCGGGTCAAGTTTGGTGGCTCTCTGCGCTTCCTTGATGGCGCGGTCTCGGTCGCCCCCGTCAAGCGCTTCAAGTGCGTTCAGGTAGTGAGACTCAGCGCTCAATTCATCACGTCCATTCACTCGTCTTTTCGCTCAAACCGACGGGGGGTCCGGAAATCCCTCGGGGGGCGGTTGTGTGCGTGCCCCGGTCGTTTTCCCTTTGAGCGACGGAAGTTTCCTTCGGACGTTCTTCGCTGCTGCGGTCGACCACCTCGTCGGTCGTCACCACGTCCCTCTCGCTTACCGTCGCCTCGCCTTTGCCAATCGTTTCGGTCCCCCTGCGGTCGTCCTCTGATCCGACCTTCGTCGTCTCGAGGGCGTCCACCGCCTCGGGGGTTTCGATGATCGCGTCGGTCTCGTGGTGCAAAGGAGCGCCTGCGGTCGTTTCCACGTTGTGGCCGGTCTCGATGACCGCTCGAGCGGCCTCCCCCACCTCCCCCGCCCCGGCGAGGTGCTCCACACCGGTTGCATTCGGTTCGGAATGAGAAATTGACGTTGTTGCAGCTTCCGCACGTCCAATCGTTGTCGCTGAAGGTGACGCCGGGTTGACGACCTCTGCGGTCACCGCCCCTTCGATCGTCCCTTCGGCCTCGGTTGTCTCGACCGCTCTGCCTTCGGTCGTCCCATCGCTGTCCACCGCGGTCGCCGCCCCTTCGATCGTCCCTTCGGCCTCGGTTGTCTCGACCGCTCTGCCTTCGGTCGTCCCATCGCTGTCCACCGCGGTCGCCGCCTCTTCGGTCGTTCCGCTGGCCTCGACTGTCTCGGCCACCTTGCCTCCGGTCGTCTCGGCGTTGGCCACCACGGTCTTCTCGAGGCTTTTGTTTTGCTCGGACCGTGACCGCAACACCAACGAGCGNATCCATGTCCAACGCCCGGTCCACATGAGCGACATGGGCCAAGGGGCGGTTGGTGCTTCCAATGACGCCGTCCACTTTTCCAATGTACGTTCCATCGTCGGCTCGGACCATGATGGCGTTCAACGCCGGTGAGGAGCCCTCAAAATTGACGAGCAAGCCACCCTCGTGGCTTTTGGATTCCACCGTGCCCGTGAACATCTCAAGACCTGTGCTTTCCTGCGGTCAAGTCCTTTTGGTGTTGTCGGTTTTCGCCGTTCCTACGTCGCTGAAGCAGCAGCGCTGCACCGAGCATTGATACGGTGGCCATGAACGAGACGGACGGCAACGATCCTGTTTCGTCCTCGGTAACCGTTGGGCTGGTTTGGGTTGGTTCGTCGGGGACAGGGCTCGGGATGGCCACGTCGATTTCAGTCTTTGCACCGGAGTCATCGACCGCAGTGATGACCACATCGTAATTTTCCAGGCCGTTGGCGAGACAGATGGCGATTGAGACTTCAACCACCCAGTTGATGCCGTCGATGTTGAAGCCTTGATAGTCAGCACCGCAAATGGTGAGGGTCAGCGTGACCGTTTCCAAATCGGGGTCAGAAACCAAACCGTACATCGAGAACTTGAGTTGGCTCTCGTCCCAAGTGGCGTTTTCACCGTCAAAGTTCACGGCGACCTGCACGACGGGTGGTGAATTTGGCTTGCTCAAACCGAGCGACAACTCAACATCGTGAGCCAGCATGTTCGCCGCATTCGCAGAAACGGCAAAATTGAACGCGCCCGGCCGGAGGGCCTGCAGAGGAACCGCCGTTGTGGTCGGGGTTGAAGCGACCGTAAGCGGAACACTGGAACCACCCATGATCGCGTTCTGTGCAGCACTTGCCGTAAGGAGGAATTCATCCACGAGGCCGCTGGGAGCGATGGTCAATCGAGCGAACTGTCCGTCTTCGTCCACGGTTGCGGTGGCCGTGTAGAGCGTGCCGAAGGTCCAGGTTCTCGTATCGTTTCCGTCCACGGCTCCCAGAGGGTCAACGGCGGTGCATGTCGCGGTTGATTGTTCGCTGTTGGCCGGTTGGGTGACAAAGAAATCCCCGAGAACGTTGGTGAAAACGCTCCACCCTTCCTCATCAAATTCGCAGTTGAGCGACCACCCGTTGTCGTCGCTGGCCCATGAGTTGCCAAGGTCGGCAGAAGCAAAGGTCCAGGTTCCCTCGCCCGGTGTTCCAACAACGGTCCCGTTGTCCGGAGCGGTGTTTGCCCACACCGGAGGCACGTTCATCTCGGGTGCTTCCGTGGTGAAATCCATGAACATGTTACAGTAGAGTTCCCATTGGGTTCGGTCAAAACTGACGAGTTGGGTGACTCGCAACGCTCCGTCGGGGAGGTAAACAAAGGACGGTTCGCCGATGTGGTCGCAGGTTTCGCCGCTCTCGGGCTGGTTGTCAATCACTCGGAAATCGTACATCCGAAGCCCCTGCAACACGGGGAAGGTGACCACCAACGCAGCGTCGCTCATGTTGCTGATGTTCATGGCCAGCGTGAAGTTGGACGTGCCGCTGTTGGGGAGCTGGTCCCAGCGAACGTTGTTGTCAGNGCCATCGCTGGCCAAAAANAGGCTTATCTCCATGTCGTCGGTGATTGAGGTAGGGACCTCTTTGCAGTCCGCTCCAGCACGGACACTGCGGCATGTTCGGGCGTCGGGGTGTCCCTCTGGGACCAGATTCACCTCATCCAATCCGATGCCTTCTTCGACGAATTCAAAGTCGTTCCAGTCAACGCCTCCGGAGTGAGGTATGCCTTCCCGCATGCCGAGTCGTGTGTCCATAACACCGATGCATTTCGGTCCAATGTTTCGCACGGCCTCCCGTTCGTCGGTGCTGATCCACGAGTTGTTGCCACCGGGGGTCCCATCGAACAGTCCGTCAAGGTTGTCTCGAACGGTGGCAGCGTTGGATCCGTTGACCCAAGCGTTGGCGTTCATTTCTCCCGTTGACCAATCGTCGTGAACCTTGAGTTCAAACAGAGCGAAATCATACACGAAAAGATCCTCAAAGGTGAGTTCGCCGCACTCTTCAGCGATCTGATCGTCGAGGCCCTGTCGGCCCTCAGTGGGCGACACCACGGGGGCATCGGTGTACGATGTGAGGACAGGACCGGTCGTCACTCCGAGCAAAACAAGCCCAAGGAGCAGTGGGAGGATCGGTGCGAAGAGACGGCGTGTCATGGATGACCGTTGACTTTCGCCTTCATGAAGCATTGGTTGATTCCCTCAGGGTACAAGCCGTTCCATTCGGCGATGCAGGGCCAACCAAGGAAGAATCGTCCACAGGAGGGCTGCTCCCCAGGATTGCCACGCCGCAACACCGCGTTCAACGGTTGGGAGTTGGGTTTCGAGCAGGTGGTGGTAGACCCCGTTGGGTGAAAGCAGGTCGAGCATGCCTTCGAGGGCCACCCATGCCGGGTCGTTTGCTTCTCCGACGGCCACACCGGACACGTAGGCGACCATGGTCGCCT
>FUFK010080490.1_pt1 | contig 37181 bp, 72 predicted proteins | sample 1021851 | NCBI WGS metagenome assembly FUFK01 (sample SAMEA51879418, study PRJEB19060) | metagenome | reverse complement strand
GTACAAAACGGAAGTACGGTGACCTTGCACTACAAGGGAACTCTAAATGATGGAACTACTTTTGACAGTTCCTTTGAGCGCAATGAACCAATGACGATTACAACCGGTCAGGGAAATCTCATTGTAGGTTTTGAAAGTGCCTTGACTGGCATGGGTGCTGGCGATAGTAAGACCTTTACTATTGAGGCGGCAGACGCTTATGGAGACCCAATCCCAGAAGCAATGACAACTTTAGAGAAAAGTATGTTTCCAGATGATTTCCCTTTTGAGGTTGGGATGCCAATCCCACTTCAGGGTCCGGATGGTCGTCAAGTCATCGCACGCCTTATGGAGATGCAAGAGACAACCATCACTGCTGACCTCAATCACCCACTTGCAGGTCAAGATCTAACCTTTGAAGTTGAGATTCTTGGAGTCGAGGAGACAGATTGATGCGTTACTTACTCATGATCGGTCTATTGATCCCCGGTATCTCATTGGCAGATGAACAACGGATTGGTTTTGTTGCTGGTTCAACCCACGGTGTTGGACTTGGTTACAGTAAGCAGTTCAAGGATGGACGAGGTTGGCAAGTGTCAGCCCTTCCGATTGTTGAGGATGATTTTGATGCCACTGTATTCTTAGGGGCGACAATGTTCCAGACGCTCAACTCCACAACGTGGGGTCGAGCCTACTGGTCACTAGGTATGGCGGCTTTTTATACTCGTCAATCCCGTGAAGAGTGGGATACCGAAGGTCCACTACTTGACGAAGGCGTAATGCTTTCTTTTGGTCCTGGCGTAGGACTTGAGCGTCGCTGGAAGCAGTTTGCTGTATCGCTCGAACTGCCATTAGCAGTTCAGGTCGGTTTCAGGAATCAGAGTCTTGAGTTCCTGGGGATGCATCCTATTCCTAACTTTTCACTAATGTATTTTTGGTAAGACAGTGAAAGTTGACATTAAGATAATAATAACAATTGCCTCTCTACTGGTCCCGTTGGTTGGTTTCTACTACACGACCAATCTGCGACTGGATTCTTTAGAGGCGTCGGTTACATCAGTTCAAAAGCAAATAAAACAGCTTAAAAAGAATAAAGGAAGAAAAAGATGAGTAAAGATCATATTCTGTTTGGGGACGATATCCGACAAAGGCTACTTAATGGAGCAAACAAGCTCGCCGATGCTGTGGCATCTACACTGGGACCAAGGGGGCAAAATGTAATTCTTTATAAACGTGGAGCCGACCCCGTTATTACCAAAGACGGCGTAAGTGTTGCTCGGGTTGTAGAGTTAGATGATGACTATGAACAAGCTGCTGTCGAAGTTCTCCGTCAAGCTGCTCTGGAAACAGAAAAGACAAGCGGAGATGGAACCACTACCAGTACTGTATTGGCTCGGGCTATTCTGACCTCAGCCAACAAGCACATTGCTGCCGGTGCGTCATCCATCGATGTCAAGCGTGGAATCGACCTGGCGGTTGAGGCTATCTGTGAGAATATTACAGAGATGTCTCAGCCCGTTTCGAGCGAGGAAGAGATCCGGCACGTTGCAACTGTGTCAGCTAACGGCGACGAAACCATAGGAACTCTTATCGCATCGGCAGTCGATGCTGCGGGTAAAGACGGAGCGATTACTATTGAGGAGAGTCGGTCACTAGAAACATCGATGGACATTACGGAGGGGTTTCAGTTCGATGGAGGCTATGTATCTCCTCAGTTCGTAACTGATGAACGCCGTGGTGTAATAGACTATCGAGATTGTTTGATCCTTGTGACCGATGAATCACTTGACAATGTAGACGAGATGCTTCCCATACTTGAGGTCGTAGCTAGGGATGGTCGCCCCTTCGTTATTGTAGCAGAACAGATTGAGGGGCAGTTATTGGCAGCCCTCATTATTAATCGTATGCGAAACAATATGAAAATCGCTGCCATCAAAGCACCTAGGTACGGGGAGGAGCGTAGAAATATTTTACAAGATCTCGCACTCGTGACAGGTGCCACATTTGTCAGCAAGGACTCTGGAATCAAACTTAGTAAAGTTAAGTTAGAACACTTAGGTTCAGCAAAGAGAGTCGAGGTTGCCAAATATCATACGACTATTGCTGACGGTAATACAGATTATGAAGAACTTGACAAACGTATTGATATTCTTAAGGCAAACCTCCGAGACACGGACAGTCTTCAAGAGGCAGAAAGAATCCAAGATCGCATCACACGGTTATCGTCAGGCGTTGCGGTAATTCGCATNGGNGGAGCAACAGAGATCGAGGTAACTGANAAGAANCANCGTGTTGAAGATGCNTTGGANGCTGTTCGTTCNGCACAAGANGANGGCGTNGTCGCTGGCGGAGGNACNGCNTTGCTGAAAGCNACTGCTAANTTANATNTTGANCCNAAGTCTGAGGATCAGCTNCGAGGCGCTCAAGCACTGGTTGAGTCGTGCTTGGCTCCAATCACTCAGATTCTTAAAAATGCCGACATATCATCAGACATTGTAGTGACTTCACTATCGCATGATGACCACGAAAAAAATGTTGGATTCAATGTGCGAAGTGAAAAGTTTGAGGACTTGCTCGAAGTGGGCGTTATTGATCCCGCTAAGACGGTCAAGTGTGCGTTGCGTAATGCAGCTTCAGCGGCTGGGACGCTTCTCACAACAAATTGTGCTGTTCTTCGGAAGGGTGGTGAATAAAAACACAAGTCAAGCGACTAATTAGAATAGCCGGTTACATCCTAAAAAGACCAGAGTATCCATTGCCTGGTCTTTTTTTGTTTGGAGTAATGATAATGAGCGATGAAATTTTAAAAATTGTTTTAGAGAAAGTCGAAAAAGTTGAAAGTAAAATATCTAACGCTCAGTCAATGAACGGTGGATTTGATAAATTATTAAATGAAGTTGATCATATCAGAAAAACACAAAAAGATATCCTAGAGGGAGTCAGAGGTGTCAAACACAACCTTTACGAACCCGACTCGGGATTGTTTAGCCGTGTTAAAGAACTAGAATCAGAATCTCAGCGTCGTTTTGAATTTGTTAAAGAATCAAAGCCAGCATTAGATTTTGCAAAAGAACTGCAAGTGTGGAAAAAGAAAGCCGACAAAGACTTAGAAGAGTTTGAAAAGATGCAGATTGAATTTGCCCAACTCAAGGACTGGAAAGTTAACGTACAACGAATTCTATGGCTCATCGCTACGGCTGCTGGTGGTATGTGGCTAAAGCACTTTATGGACTTGATAATCAAATGATTGGCTATATTATTACAGCGATTATATTTTCTATTCCCACGATTTACTACCGCATCAGGTTAAAGCAATGCGAAAAAAAGAAAAAGCAAATAATCCTAAACTCTTGGAAATGGCAAGACTGGGGAGAGTAAGGTGATAGAGTTTGTGAGACATGCACTTGGTTTTTGTGGAGAGCATTGGCACCCCAATGTCTTTCATATGATAGTTGGGGGATCGACAATAAGTTATATATTTTTCAAGGCAAAAAGTTTATTAGGGGTTGGAAAAAAGTAATATGAGAATTATAAAACAAGACTACAGAAATCTAGATAAGATACAAAAAGATGAATTTCATACATTGATTCAAAAAGTTTACGATTCGGATCCAGACAACTTTTTTCTAGTAAAAGTAGGTGCGAACGATGGATGGATGTGCGATAACTTGTATGATTTTGTTATAAAAAATGATCCTAAATCATTAATGATAGAACCCATACCATGTTATTTTGACGCTCTTAAAACAACATTTAAGGATTTGAAAAATGTGAATTTTGAAAGAGTAGCTATAGATTCAACCACAGGGGTCAGAGAGATGACTTATATTGAGGAAGAAAAATTTGCCAGTGGCGAAGTAGATTTTAGACTTTCCCATGCTCCTGAGTTGATAAAAGAGCACTGGGCTAGAGGTCTTGGTTCGTTTTATAAGGATAAGAACAATCTGGGATGCCCTGAGCTTCAAAAACACACAACGACAATAAAGGTTGAAACTACGACTCCCTCTGATATATTAGAAAAATACGGTGTCAATGAAAATACTAATTTAGTGTACGCTACTGATTGCGAGGGGCACGATTATGAATTGTTAAAGGTTTTTGATTTTGATAAATACAAACCTAAGATGTATATTTGTGAAATTGTTCTCCTTACTAGATATCCTCTCTCACACCCAAGAAGACAGGAATATATAAATGCAGAGAAAAATCCTGATGCTCGTAAACCTCCACCTTCTTATGATAATGGATGGGAAGTAGAGATTAAGATGACTCCGAGTCAACAAGAATATCTTGCAGACAAAGATTTTGATACTATCAGCAAAACAGTCTCAGCTTGGGTAAATGCAGGGACCATGCAAACCCCAGAATGGGTGTATAAGAGGGGTGATGGGCCTCAAAATAAAGAGTATCTGCAAGAGAACGGACTCTACACCGTTGAAGAGTTTAGGTCAGCGATAGAAATCTTTAATAAAAATGGTTATGTTGTTCGGGACCAATCCTATGATGGTGATATCATTGCGATATCTAATCAATTAGTCACTGGTAGTTTAGGAGAGTAAAATGAGAAACTGGAAACCTATCTTTATTGAGAACAGCCGCATCCCCGTGTGGCTTTCCTATCTTGCTCCAATAAACATTGAAGCCATTACACTTTTCTTTCTTGTTTTCAGTAGGGGGACAATGAGCGAAGAGATCAAGCGCCACGAAACCATTCACTTCCAGCAGATGTTGGAAACTTTATTAATCGGATTCATAATCCTTTATTATTGGGATTACCTAAAGGGATATATAAAGTATGGACATGGGAAAATAGCTTATCACAGCATTCGAGCGGAGCAAGAAGCTTATCATAAAGCGTCATCAGAATTTTATACAAACCGACGCAAACGCTGGCGCTGGATTTGGGATTATAAAGTTTAAATAAAAGCTTGACACACTTTACTCCTATGGTAATATACATGTGTAGGAGAGATGAGTTATGAGCTACTGGCATCAAATGTATCCTAAGCGACAACGTTCCGAACGCCTTGAGGTTCCTAACGGTGCTGCTCGTTTTGAGGCACTGATGGCTAAGAAGTTGTCTGATCGTGACCGCAGCTTTGCGGAATCTCTCAAGGCACAGTTTGAGGATGGCGGCAAGCTGTCTCCTAAGCAGATTGAGTGTATTGATAATATGGAGCGACGCTACTCCCCCGAGGCACAACTCAAGCGAGAGCGCTGGGTTCAGTCTTACAAGGAGCATTTCCGCCCCACAGCTTTGATTTGTGCAAACTACTACGCTACAACCATGTACTTCCGTGATCTGTCTGTTAAGATTGCTACGGATGAGGACTTCGTTCCCACTCAGAAGCAGTACAATGCCCTCACTCAAAATAAGTACGCTCAGAAAGCCATCAAGGCTGCGACTGAGCCCCCAGCTTTTCCTGTGGGCTCTCTTTGTAAGGTGCGAGCCAACTTTAACTTGGTAAACAATCCCAAGCTTCACGACCAGATGGGTCTAGTGGTGGCTAACCACGCCAAAGGACTCTACGCTTCCTCAACCATTCTTGTAAATGGAGAGAATGTCAAGCTTCAAGACCGCTGCTTGAAGGCGGCAAAGAAAAAGAAAGGAAAATAAAATGGCACAAGACGACAGCAGAGAGAAAGCAGTAATCTCAGCTTTTAATCTATTTCCCTACAAGGGTGATTTGGAAAGCCGAGATGCTCGCTATGTTCCGGATGCTTATATTGTAGTGGACGGTGAACGAGTTACTATTGAGCTTAAGTCAAAGCCTGAAAAAAGAACAGTCACTCGCAAAGACAAGACCACTTATGAGGCACCCAAGTCAGATGTTAGCACTGCCCGAGGCTTTGGAGAGAAGAAAGTCAATGACTGGAAGCGTGAGACGAACGTGTTTCTTTTCAGCGAATACGCAGGAGTGAAATTTAACCCTGAAGAACCTAATTTCACAGAGCACTATGCGATTACTTTTGATGATCTTCTGCCTCACATTGAGGAAAAGGTTCTTAAGCCATATCGGGAAGGTCGAGCCCCACGCTGGAACTCGGACGGCTATATTGGTCTTGATAAATACTACGATGTCATCCGTCCTTTGTTGGTAGAAAAGAGCGAACTGTCGGAACAAGAACTTAAATCATTAGACCAAACAATTAAGGTGGGTGCGTCACTAAACGACCCTAAGTTTCGCTGGGCTTTCATCAAGGAGCACGGAACTTTGATTTCGTCCCGCAAGGATCTTGAAGATTTCTGGCGAAAGAAGAAAAAGAAAGGTAAATAAATGACAGATAGGAAAACCCTCTGTGTTGACAGGAGAACTTATCTCAAGGCCGGAGATCTCGTGTATGCGAGTGAGAGACGGGGCATGGGTCCATTTCCAAATTATGATCGAGAGGGCAGAAAGATTGTGACGATGGTCCGGGAGTATCATTGGACATATGACGATGTTATTAATGATTACCGCCCAATTAACCTCACGATCGTGGGTGTCGTAAAAGATGCGTGGTGCGGTAGAGCTTTGGTTGAGTGGTATGGGCGAAACCCATTCGCACCACGAGGACCTAGGACCGATTGGACTGACGGATGCGATCTTTGCCCTGTAGCCAAGCTGGACGAAATAGAAGAAATCCCAGATCACTCGGCACGCAAGAAATAACTTAAAGAACAAATAACAATAGGGTATAATCCTATAAAGGAGGGTTCGTATATGCGAGCAACAATTAGTTTTGACATTGACCTCGATAAAGTAGAAGAGACGATGAGTTCTTTGGTGACTCAGGAGTCACACACTTTGCGAGTTGCAGCAAACATTTTATCTAATGCAGACAGGACAACTCTGTTGGAAGAGGTCAACGAGGCTCTTGACCTTGTTCAGCAAGCAACCTCACAACTTCAGCAGTATCAGCAGATGTTGGTTAGCTTTGAGCGGGCTCGTTTTGAAACTCTCATACCTCAGGATGCATCGCAGCCACTGCCCGTCGAGCCCGGTGAAAATACTGAAGCTCGTCCTCAACTGGGTGAGTTGGTACGCAACATGAGAGATGTCCAGAATGCAGTAAATAACATGGGCGACTTTGATAAATTTATTGAAAAAATCTCAGATAGAGAGGACAGCGACTCCGATGAAAGCGAACCTGAAGAAGGGTGACCTAGTTTATTTACCATCTGACATCACGCTGATTGATAATTATACTGTCAAGAATTGGATTAAGCTTGAGGAGCCGGTCTTAGCAGTGATGGTCGAGCCTCAAGTAAACAAAGAAGACATATATCACAAGGTCCACGTTAAAGGAAATGAATGGCTTGTGAGAACAATTGATACTATGGAGGTTGTATCTCGTGCTTAAACTTAATGAAGTATATCTCAAAACTGTAAAAGAATACGAAGAGGAGCCCGACGGGTCAAAGAAAATAAACACCCGCAAAGAATATTGGTCCAGGGAGTGTTTACTAAACCCAGAATATATTGTAGCAGTTTACGATCATGAGTTCACTTCCTCCAGTGATATCTCAATGCTTACTAACTTTCCAGAGAACTCTGAGTTTTGTCGTGTTGTAGTCGATGGTAATAGCTTCCGATCATCGGAGTTTGTAATCGCTATGTCATTTCATAAGCTAGAGCAGATGTTGAAATAAAATATGTCTTCAAGTTGGTATGACTTAGCTGATAATTTCTGTGCTCGTAGAACTTCTCTCGGTAAGGTAGTCAACCCTTATTATGAGAGCTTTGCCACCCGGCGCTACAACTACGCCAAATCAGTTGATAGAAAATCTCTACGCCTTGTTTTTCTTAACGGGGTCGGCAAAGAAAAGGTAAATAAAACTTTGGTTCGTGACGGTCGCTTTATATGGTGCAAGGGTTTGCGCTACGAAGGCAACTCAAGTGATGGCACGAGGGTTTTGTCTTTTACGATTTCCAAAGGCAAAAAAAGGTTTATGGTTGGTGAAAACAATATCCTTTGCTTGCCGAGTACTGTTTATGTTAACAATAATGCTTTTATGAGAAATTACGATAAAATATTCACAGCTTTTTCCTCGGTTTTTTGTTATGATAAAGCCTTGAAAGTAATGATGAAAAATGATAAGAGAGAGTGGTCGTCTTTTGAGGAGTTTGAGAGTCATATTCTTGAAAAGTCTCCTTACAAAACTGGATCTTTAGTCTCTGCGAGGATGGGTTACTTTATGCCTAACAGAGACAAATTATCAAGCAAGATGGAGAGTTTGGTCTTATCTTACTGTTCGGAGAATAATTGTCATAACAAACAATACGAGTTAACAGATATATTATCGCATCGGGATAAGTTCCTTTATAAGGGTAACAATACTGAGCTTATTGCTAACTTCTTTCAGTGGTGCGAAACGCACTCCGGTGCTATTCATCCATATGGTATTATACTTGGAAGATCCCGTGATACTTCATCTTACGCCGGTAGAGAATTATACCGAGTTAACTTTGGTGGGACTATTTATGAACAAGTGCATCCCGTGCAAATGGAGGTTATAAATGAAGTTTAGATTATATACGAAGACGAGTTGTCCTTATTGTCATGCAGCGATTAAGCTATTGTCTGAGAATCAGCATGACTTTGAGTGCTACGGGTTAGACAACCAGCCAGAGCTATTGACAGAGATAAAAAACACATACAATTGGCGAACGGTACCAGTGGTGATTGAGATCACTGAGGGGCAAGAAAAGTTCATTGGAGGGTTTACGGACCTCCAAGAATATTTAAAAAAAGGCAAACAATTACTGAGAGGGTAAAACAATATGCTATGGAAAACACAGTTTTCACCGCTGCTAAAAGATTTTGAGCTAAAGCACCAACCTGTCATTATTCGTGTAAATAAGTTTGATGAAAAGGCAGCCCAAGATTTTAATTCCAAGATGGCAGCCGCTCAAAGTACAGGACAAAAGGTTGTTCCTGTGGTCATTGACTCCTACGGCGGACAGGTATATTCGCTGATGTCTATGATCTCAGCTATCAAGTCATCAGAGATCCCTGTCGCTACGATCGTAGAGGGCAAAGCCATGTCATGCGGCGCTGTTCTCCTCTCCTTCGGCGAACAAGGTATGCGCTTTGCCGATGAAGACGCCACCATTATGATCCATGATGTCAGCAGTGGCGGACGTGGAAAGATTGAAGAATTGAAGGCTGATGTTGCCGAGGCAGACCGGCTTGATGAAAAGATCTTCACCATGATGGCTCGCAACTGCGGCAAAAAAGATGATTACTTTAAAAAGAAAGTGTTCAACAAGAAGCACGCTGATTGGTTTATGGATGCCTCTGAAGCTAAACGCCATGGTCTGGTAAATCATATCAGGGTTCCTATGATGACAGTGAAAGTGGATGTGGATATTGATTTCGAATGATTGAGAAGTTTATTATACTTGTCTCTACGTTGGTATCTACGGGATATCCTGCTAATTTTGATTCGGAACAAAAAGAGATTGCTTCGGTAATAATAAAAGAAGCACACCGTCTTGGAGAGGACCCATACACTCTCATGTCAATAGCCTTTCAAGAGTCAGGTATTCGCAAAGGTCAAAGATCTCGCACTGGTGATGTCGGCATCTTTCAGATTAATTGGCGATTCTGGGGGAAAAGAATCTGGCGTTATGAATCCTACAAACAGTTTGAAAAAGATATGAATGATCCCGTTCACGCCACCGTCGCTGCGGTCGTTGTTCTTAAAGAGATGCGCCTTTATAAGACTTGTGTGGGTGCTAACTTATTTGCTTGCTACAACGGCGGACCAGCATGGATGAAATCTAAAAATATAAATAAGATAGTTTCATATGCTCGCCGGGTCGAACAACGACGGAAAAGATATAAAAGGAAATATCCTGGCTGGTCTAAACGGAGTGTAAAATGAGCGGCAAAACTTATGGCATGAATTTAGATACGCTATTATTCGGTATTGACAAAACGGAGAGAGACTTAGATTTTTTGTGTAGTCTGATAGAGTTACCTGATCAAGAATATCGGATACCAGATGCCGTGGATTATTCAATTGCCGTTGTTGCCTTATCTCGTCAACTTGAATTTATGACAATAGAGTTGTCAACCAATGAAGTAGACGAAGAGACAAATCTTGTTTTGTTGACAAAGAAGCAACTAACTAAGTTGACAAATTTATCAGATAATGTTGAAGATGCATTAAGGAGGTTGAGACAATGCGGGATCTCGCTAGAACAAAACTAAAGTACCTAAGCTTTTATTATTTTTCATTGATTTTTTTAGCGGCATGTACCGGGTTCGATTTCTACATGGACACCGTTACAGGGTTCACGTTTGGTTATGTGGCTGCTTTCATTTATATGCTTATCCGCCTTCGTGCCGTGGAACAGCAACTGGAGAACTATTATGAAGACTAGGGTCATTGAAGCGTTTGAACCGGAATACAATACTCTTACTAAAAGTCTAAAATTAACCCTGGTTTTAGATGAAGAAGCAGTAACTCAAATCAAAAGCACTTGCAATGCGAATGCAAATACAGTTGAAGAACTCACAAGTCAAGTAATTGAGTTACTTCAGAGATCGATCGATCTTAACACGCCAAGCAAAAGACCATCAAGTCCTTATGGTGGTAGTTGGTGATGTTTGATAAGGGCGCACAAATTGTCTGGAACACTACGGTTGGCTTAGTTTTTTTAGGTGTTATTGCAGTAACAATGGCAGCCAAAGCCTTGATTGAGGACTAGTGAATATATTAGATGAACATCCCTGGCACACTCTAAGCGGTGAGGTTATAGATAATATTAGGGATTATATTAGGAATCACTCAACAGGCACTTACTCTTTGCATATAGGCACAGACACTAAGCCAACTTCTCACTATGTGACAGTGATAAGTACAATTTGTTTCAGAGAGAAGGGTAAGGGTGCCTTAGTTGCATATCAGAAATGTAAGACCAGCGTTTTTCCCACAGTCAGAGATAGGCTTTTCTATGAGACATACGTGTCTTTGGAAGTGGCAGCGGCGGTTTTGGAACTTACTGGGATTACCCCTACCATTCACGCAGATGTTAATCCAAAGAAAGACGCCTTAAGTAATATAACAATTGATGCTATAATGGGTATGATAAAGGGGATGGGCTATCCAGTTTTGGTGAAACCAGACGCTTGGGCTGCTGATATAGCTGATATGTATACGAGGTAAAATTGCTACATAACAAACTTAATCAACGAAATGTTGTATTGCTCGCTTCGGCGCACAAAGGCTTATCGCTTGCTGAGGTTAACCAAAGGTTATCTGAACGTGTGATGGATCCCATTAACGATCTTGATTGGACTTTGTGGACTAATTTTTATTTGCCGCTCGCTATCGACAGTACTGTATACGAGCAAGAGATTGTGTATAACAATCGAAATTTATCTTGGTTTGCCAACGACCTCAAAAGGCGACACCAAAAAACTATTATCTCTTGAAAGGATAAAACAATGAGTAAGGCACAAAAATATATTGATGACTTCAAAGTCTTTTGCCGCAACAACAGACTTAGACTTAGAGAGGCAGGGGACGGTTTGCCTATTGCCCGAGCGATCGGCAAATTTAAAGAAGATCAATTTTATTGTAACTTTGAAATGGGATCGATTGGACTATATGTAACTAGGGAAACACAAAGACAGTTTACATATCTTAATAAAAAGCTTCAAAAGCTTGGATGTCAACCACATCAAATAGGAGATTTTGAAGGAACATATCGGGTTGATTGGATGCATATCCCCCCGGTGGCTAAGCTTCTAAAGATTAAAAAAGGTGCTGCCAAAGTAAAAGACCCAAAATGGTTGAAGGAAAAGTAGGATGATCCCGCCCAAGATCAACGAAGCCGAAGCACAGGCTGTGCTTGATAGCTTATTATCCGAAGAGGATCCGGCAGCTTTGAGGCTCATTGTCATTGAGTTAGTGATGGCGACGGGGTTTTGGTACCGCCGAGCACAGATAAGCCGGTATCTTTACCCTTTATTTTTTCTAGGTGGATTTATAACTTGCTATTTTTTTCTTTCGTAATATAATAGCAATATAAAGAAAGGAGCCATCGATGGCTACACGACCGGGAAGATTATTAGATAAAACCTTTACCTCATTTACGGAAGCAAGCGGACGCCTCGAAGACACAATCGGGTGGGTCACTAAGGCTAAAGAGTTGGCTCATGAATTTGAGCCTGGCTGCCCCGCAGAGGTCACCCTCCACTTGTTGGAGGAGGTTCTAGAAAAAGCGGGCAGAGAATTAGACAAAGCCTCCGCCGAGTTGGCGGTTGAGGTTTTCGGTCCCGAGGGCAAGTCATAGATATGTCTCAGGAAACATTTCGGCGCAGCCGCCGCCAAATTTTTTTCCGTAATAACATACTGGAAGCATAATTATCATACTATGGGATAACTGAAACCACAAAACCGCAACAACTTTGTGTAGCCTTTTACAAAGGTGAGGGGCATTGGCATAACCAAGTTATCCGCTGGACCACTAAAAGCAAATACTCCCACGCAGAACTTATTATGCCCGACCAAACTTGTATCAGCATCACTCCTTTTGGTAAGGCAGGCATACGCAGGAAACTATTTGACGATGTTGAAGAAGACTACGACATGATCTGTGTGCCAATTTCAGATGAGCAACTTGAAACCATAGAGAGATTTTATGAAGATACAGAGGGCGATGGCTATGACTGGCCTGGTATGATACTGTCTAAGTTTACGCCATTCTTTATAAAGCGAACAGGTCGCTGGTATTGTTCTGAGTGGATAGCATATGCTTTGAGGCTGGCAGGGGCAGTAGATGACCTTTATCATTACAGCGATTTGACGCCGCAAAGATTATACGAAGTATTACAAAGATATGCCGACCAAAGTAAGTGAGTCTTTGGTGATGGCAGTTGGTACACTGGTTATTACTCCAAGACAAGTGCACTCCTTGCCGACTCAGCACAGATCTCCAGGGGTTCATCCACTGCCAGACATGTCACAGAAAATTATTGTTGAGGCCGGCACCATAGGAATTATTTTAGAACGACCAAAAAGTGATAGACCGAAGCAGTTCTTGGTCGAGTTTGTTGGAAGTAAAAGATATTGGATGTATGGTTATGAGATTCAGCCGTACCACGAAGAGAAAAAGAACTGAACGAAGGACTCACAGTCCTATATACTTAAGAAAGTCAATATGAGGAGAAAACTATGACTACAATCAATTATCAACAAATTTTCGAAGATGAAGTGGACAGTGTGACAAAGGACTTGATGAACCTCTCCACTCAATACGGAGATCTTCCCCAAGAAACTCAAAGGTTTGTTGAGGAGTTAGTTGATCTGGGTTATCGCCGAGCCATGGAAGATGCTCTGGATCCAGAGGTCTTAGCGGAGACAGTAGAATTATCAGGTGAAATGGGAACACAGCTTTATAACTTTTCAAACATGCTTCAGTCATTCTTAATGACGAAAAATAATGACACTGAAGACTAATTATAGAGCCGGCATGATAGTGCGGGTCAGCAGTGTCAACGGCTGGACTTTAGGTAGCAGAGGTCAAAAGATTGGTGTTGACAAGGATACTTGGCTGAGAGAGTGCCCTACGCCATTAGCAGAGCACTATCATTATAGTTTTGAAAAGTTTTATGATTCATATGAAGGAAAAGTTGCGTTGATCGTCAATGTTGTTAGAAATCGTCTCGACCAGCCCATGGGCTATCGAGTTCAAATTGGTAACGAGATTTGGTTTTGTAAATCTGTTGTAGCCGATAAGTATTTTGAACTCGTGGGAGACCAAAACAATGTGGCAAGCAGGACAACTGGTGAGGTTCAAGACATCCGAACTAGATAGGGAATGGAAGATAGGTTTAGTAGTTAAATTTGATAGGTTTTTGAGAGTTGCTGAGGTTTTAGTGAACGGAGATTTGTACTATGCTCCACAGCGGCTCATTAGAGATTACTTAGGAGACTAACTACAATCATGGCTGAGTACCTAACTTACGCTTACGGAATATCTCAGCTACTTACATTTTTCGTGTATATACCTCATCTTCTGACTGTGTGGAGATCTGAGACAGCCGATGCCATCAATGTACCATCGCAATTTGCTTTCTTTATCATTGGGTCGATAGCCGCCCTATATATGATAGTAGTCAATGGGGATACTTTAGCCACCATGGTGATCTGCGGACACATTACGGTTGGCAACTTAACAACAGCCCTCATGGCTCTGTATAAGCAAAGAAAGGGTAAGAAAAAATGAGTTTACAATATTATGTGTGTTCGGCAGACTTAGAAAATAAAACCAATAAGAATAACGGTTTTGTGGACAAGTGCAACACTCGACTACTTCTCGAATACGGTAGACTTTTTCACTGTCCCACCTGCGCTGCTGAACTGGTACCAGAGGATAGAGGACCCAGCGTTGGTGAGTTGCTGAGGAAAGGTTTAGAAGAAGAAAAGAAGAAAGGTATGCATAAGTAATACCGACCGAGGGAGTGTTTCATGAATCACGAAGGGTTGGCTGAAGAATTAGTTAAACTAGCAGAGCATCTTGTGGGTGGATATGGTATCCTGTTCGTAATCGCTTTTGTTACGTTTTTGTTTAGAGACTTTGTAACTAACTATGCCGCCGGCTTAAGGTTTATGTTTGGTTCTGATTTTGATGTTGATGATATCGTGTGGATCGGCGGAAATAAGAAAGCCCGGATTATCCGCCAAACTCCTACCAAGACCGTTTTTCATATGCTCGAAACTGATCGTAAACTAGTGGTGCCAAACACTGCTCTCTATGGCTTAAAAATAGAGAAAGCATTGCCTGGCGCTAATGAAGGAAGAGACTTATGACCAGGTTATTTTTTGTACTGTTTGTGATGCTTTTAGGATTGGAATTGGCAGCGCCAACTGCATTTGCTAAGCGTGATCGTGGAATGTCTCACGGTCAGGTTAGCCGCCGAGCTTATAGGATCGTTCAACAACTAAAGAAAGAAGATCCACGAGTTCTTCGCTCAGTGATGTACCAAATGGGTTGGGTTCCAAAGTTTAACTACAAAAAAGCCCGCCGGAAGAAACAGCAGTCCAAAAACGCTTTTGACAAATGGTATATCGATTTAATGCGAGATTTCGGCGGATTATAAAAATAAAATCGAATTAAAAACTTGACGTATTCCCTATCGGTGATAATATAAGATGTAAGGGAGATACAGATATGGGTTATCGCACTAATCAATGTTCTGCTTGCGGTCAATACGGTCACAATCGTCGTGGCTGTCCTGCCATCAAAGCTTCTTATGAGAAGGTCCTCAAGGTCTGTGCTAAGTATGGCATTGAGCCTGATCCCGAAGCTTGGCGCAGCAGTTGGCTTGAGCCCCTTGCAGAAAAACAGATGGCAGCCCACGGTGTCAAAGACTACTACGAGATTCACCACATTGATGATGACGAGTACATCAGCAACTGGGACGCCAACCGCTTTATGGAGCACGGCGAGCGTCTTGCTGCTCGTGCCCGACGTAAAGAGCGAGGCGTAAAGCGCCAATGTAGTTTCTGTGGCGAGCACGGTCACAACCGTCGCAACTGCCCCGCTAAGGAAGCTCACGAGCGTGAGTGCCGAGCGATGAAAGCCCTGGCGCACCGAGTTGCTCGGATGAGCCTTGAGGCTGCCGGCATTGTTCCTGGCGCTCTGATTCAGTATCGTGAGTTTGATTACATCACGAGAGACTATGTTGATCGTGTCGGTTTGGTTCAATCCATTGATTGGTCCAAGTTGGGTCAGCAAGACACTAAGCAGAGCAGCGGCTTGGGTAATGTGCTTGAGTATTGGCTCTTCCGTGGTAACCAAGCCATCATCATCAAAGACCACGAAGGTCGTAATCGCCACGTTGGGGTCCCACGAAATATTGAACAACAGAGTGATTATTTCGCCAACACTTCCGACTCGTACAAGCTGCTCTGCCCCGTTCAGGGTTCCCGTGTAAACCTTGACGGCTACGAGGGTGACAGCAAGTTCCCCGTTAGTATGCCGGTCTACATGTGGGGTGGCAAGTGGGTGAGTAAGCGATTCGGCAACAAAGTCATCAAAGCTATCGAAGAAGTTGGTAGCGAACTCATCGTAGCGTAAGGAGAAAAGCTATGGAAAATCAAGAGCTAATCGCACGCATTGATCGTATCACGGAGGCTTGGGCGGCGTTGTCCCCGCTGAGCGTATCGGCTTATGACTTACTACTTAAGGAAGAAGCCTTTTGGGATCCTGGCTCTGAAGTTCAGTGGAGCCGACCAATATTCTGGCAAGAGATAGGAGATGCGTAATGAAGAAAATCATCCACGTCAACCAGCACATCATCAAACGTAATACCAAGCAGGGTACTGATGAGCCTGTCTTGACGGTAAAAACATATAAAGAAAATAACTACGCTCATGAGGCTATAATCAAAACAAAAGATGGTGTAGAATTAGGTAGAGTCATTTATAGTCCACATAAACCACTTAGTTGTGGAGCAAGAGTGTGGATTGAGATGGACACCGACACCACGGATGTTGAACTGATTGTGAGGGAAGATGAACTTAGTAACTGAGATTGCTCTTGGTTCCGATACGCTAAAAGAAAAGTGTGGTAGCCGTGACTTTTGGCGTGGAAGTCTTTTCGAAAGTTTTCATTCGATGTCTCCGGCGGCCAAGGGCGCTCGTGGCGAACGACTCGCCGCCGAGATTATGGAGAGTTTGGGTCACACCGTACTCCGCAAAAAGAATGGTAAGCCTGCTCGCCTTAACGGTGACTCTAACCACGACATTGTTGTTAACGGCTGCCGGACAGAAGTAAAGCTAAGTCTGACTTGGGGTGAAACTTTAGACACGTTCACTTGGCAGCAGCTTCGCCCCCTTCAAAGTTATGAACGAATCATCTTTATGGGTATGAATCCCAACGAACTCAAGATCTGGTGCGCAACAAAAGAAGATCTAGAGAATAACATTTTCGGAAAAGCATGTTATATTCAACATGCGAAATTAGATATCTATTGGATCAAAACCGAGAGACACGGTGTCCCGTCTTGGCTACGAAATATTGAGGAGTGGTAAGTGACTATTGAACTAAAACATGCTGACTGTCTTGAGTACCTCAAGACTATCCCAGACGAGTCCGTTGATCTTGTGGTGGTTGATCCACCCTACTTTGAGATTGTAAAAGACGCTTGGGATAACCAGTGGGCTTCTGAAGAAGAATACCTGAACTGGTGTGATGCCTGGACCAAGGAGTGTTTTCGTATCATGAAGCCTGGAACCTGTTTCTATGTTTGGGGCACAACCAAGACAGACACGTTTCTTAGGTACAAGCTCAATACACTCAACGAGATTCCTGGCGCACACTATCAGAACTGGATCATCTGGGCTTATGATTGGGGCGGTAGGACCAAAAAGAAATTCCCTCGGAAGCATGAGGACATTCTTATGTACTCCAAAGGCAAGGAGTTCCCCTTCTATTCAGACGACATTCGTGTACCCTACAAGATGGCTAAGAATGTTCGCTCTGGAGCCAACAACAATCCTTTGGGCAAGATTCCAACCGATGTGTGGACTAAGAACAATCACACAACAAGTAAAGAGTATGCAGGTTGGCACTCGACTCAGAAACCGATTGCTCTTTTGGAGCGGATCATCAAAGCTCACACCCAACCTGGTGATGTTGTCTTGGATTGTTTCAGCGGCGCAGGCTCGACCATGATCGCTTGCAATAATTTAAATAGGAGCTTTGTTGGTTGTGAGTTCAACAAAGAATATGTAGATAAGTCATTGGAAAGACTAAAGAAACTTTCAAAAGATCAAGGAGAAATTTTATATGTCTAAGGGCACTCTCACGTATGTAACAGTACACAACTTTACCAGCGCCGAGTTTGATGAGTTAGTTAAACATGTTGAGATAGATAGCGAACAGTTTTTCGAAGACGTGGTTCCTTTCAAGAGAGAGTGGGGTTCAACCGCCTATATTGAACTGGAGGATCTAGAACACGACCGACGAACTGACGAACTGTCATTTATTTGTCGAACCAAGTGGGAAGCTCCTGTTGATTGGTTACGGGGTTCTAGCTCTACTCATTATTTTGAAGATAAACTAATCCTTGCTGCTATGGTTAACTCATACGAAAACTACGTCCACGGCTATGCACTTATGAACAAAGACTTGCTTTATGAAGAGGTTTTGTTAGATGTCGATGCTAGCGTCATCAGCGAGATGTATGAGCGAGATGAGGTGGATGAGGTTGATGAGATGATCTGGGGCCCGATCGGTAGATTCGGCGAATCCTGTAAAGAACTATATATTGTCCCAGATAATGAAGGAGACTAAGATGAACTATAAAAACTTTACCATAGTTGAGTGGGTAACCGTCGGAGGTATAATAGCAAGTCTACTTGTATTATTGTTAGCCTCTTCTGGTTGTGCCGTTCGTGCCAAAGTTTACACTAATCAAGAAGCTTGTTGTGAACGTCTTGATGTGCGGCTTAAAGAGATGGAAGAGTTCAACCGTTATTGTATGATGATGGTTTTTGCGGATCGCAATGAACAGGACCTCAAAGTGAAGGAAGACATCAAGCGCCGACTTAATTTATGCAAGTTTGTTTTTGGTGTGCCACGAGATCAGGATTTGATGTCACATTTACAAACTATGGAAGTAAAACCACATTCTGCTTGGCGACAAGTCTACCATGACTTCTGGAATCCTCCTGTAAGTTGTGATCCCAGTGAAATACATTGTGAGGAATTCTAAGCCATGCCGGCTGCCTTTTTCAATGAGAACGGTGATTGGGTCAAGCAGTGTACCAAGTGTGAGCGAGTCCAACCCGTCTCGGAATATTATAAGCACACTGCCGGCGTCACCAAGGATGGCTACAAGCCGAGATGCCGAACCTGCACTCTGTCTAATCTACGAGATCAAAATGCAAGGCGAGCCAAAAAAAGAAGACAAAAATCACACAAATTAACGAAACTACATGTAGACTGGATAAGAGAACAACAAGGGAAGTTCAGCACTAGAGAAATAGCTAAATCATTTAGTAAAAGGTTCTTCAATATGAAGATCAGCCCTAGTACAGTATCAAGAATATTCTCAGGTAAGATACATGTAGACCCAGAGAGCACAGAAGACACTTTATCTATCTACGATCTGCTTGAGGGTGCCAGCCAGTTCAGTGGTTCTATCGAGGATTATATTGAGTCTGCCGATGATAAGAAAATCAAGTTCTGATAGCCTTTTCAGCCTGTTGCAGATCGCTGCTGCATAAACTGCATAATACACTGCAATTATTGCACGGTACACACAACCCATTGAAGTGACTATAAATTATATATTGAATAAAATAGAATGTGAGTTATTACAACGTTTTACAGCATTGCCAGCCTTTGGCTGCATTTGGAAGTGATTGTCTCTGTGTGTCTAATACATGGTTACGAATATTTTGTAAAGCGTTAATAAAAAGCAGGCAACCTACCATTGTATCACAAGGCAGGCAGAGTTTATAGGGCAAATAAAAGTAAATAAAGTGCATTTAAAACTTGACGGATACTGTATCAGTGGTAATATACTAGTGTAAGGGAGAGAGATAAATGAGTGTTGACTTCAAAACCTTCGTATCCTTAGCGCCAGCGGTGTCGGCTGCTAAGTTGCCCGTCCTGCTCCGTGGTCGTCACGGTATTGGCAAGAGCCAAGTTGTTTATCAGCTTGCTGCTGCAATGGGACTGCCCGTTATCGAACGGCGTGCCAGCCAAATGACGGAAGGCGATCTTGTCGGTCTTCCCAGCATTGACGGCAACCGCACGAGCTTCAATCCTCCCGATTGGTTCAAGGAAGCTTGTGAGGAGCCCTCGGTACTCTTCTTGGATGAGGTTGATCGTGCTACGCTAGAAGTACGACAAGGCATTTTCGAACTCACGGACAGCCGTAAGCTCAATGGTCATCATCTCCATGAAGATACCGTAGTGTTCGCTGCCATCAACGGCGGAGAGCATGGGGAACAATACCAAGTCAATGAAATGGATCCTGCTGAACTGGATCGCTGGAGTGTTTGGGACATTGAACCCACGGTTGAAGATTGGTTAGCCTGGGGTAAAGATAATGTTGATAGCCTGATCTGGGACTTCATCAACCAGAACCGTAGCCACTTAGAGCACAACGGTGACATCGAGCCCAACAAGCGCTATCCCAGCCGTCGTAGCTGGAAGCGACTGAATGATGTGCTTGACGGTGCCGGCTACTTGGAAGAAGCTAGCCCCATGATGTTCACCCTGGCTCAGAGCTTCGTCGGCTTTGAAGCTGCTGTCGCTCTCAACGACTTCGCTAAGAACTACGAGCGAGTTGTTACGGTCGAACAGCTTCTCAACGGTGAGCGTGTTGAAGCTCTAGCTGCCATGTCGCTCAACGAGCACTGCGCTATGATCGAAAAGCTTGAAGCTGAAGATGTCTGTAAAGAAGATATCAGTGACGAGCACATCAGCAATCTGGCAAACTACTTTGTTTCTCTGCCCTCTGAAGCTGCTATGAAGCTTTGGTCGGTACTCTCAACTGGCGGCGTACAAGACAACGTTGTCAAGTTCCACTCTGCTAACGATGGCATTGTCGGCAGCCACTTGAGTAAGATCTTGGGAGCCTAACTCTCTCTTACAACGGCTCCTTTGAGATCGGCAAGGGCTCAGCATTGGCTGGGCTTTTGTTTTTGTGGGGGACAAATAAAAAGTTGACAGAGTAGTATACTGTGGTAATATATGTATGTAAGGGAGAGAAGTAATGAGTTTTGATCTAAAACTACATGCTTACAGACTGCTGATGGACGAGCCATTCTTTGCTGCTCTAAGCCGTAAGCTAGAAAAGCGTGAGGATCGCAGCATTCCAACTGCTGGTGTTCGGGTATGTCCTGATACCGCTCAGTTCGAAATGATCTACAACCCTGAGTTTTTTGCCAGCTTGCCAGAGGATCACATCAAGGGTGTACTCAAGCATGAGTTCTACCACCTGATCTTCGAGCATGTGACCAGCCGTAAGCCTGAGGGAGTCCCTCACAAGACGTGGAACATTGCTGCTGACCTGGCTATCAACAGCCACTTAGTTGGCGAACTGCCTGCGCTAGCATGTATGCCAGGTGTTGGTCCCTTTGAGAACCTGCCTAAGCTCAAGAGTGCCGAGTGGTACTTGAAGAACATCACGGACGATCAGGTCGATCAGTGTGGTGGTGAAGGTGAAGGAGAACCCGGTACGGGACAGCTTGATGACCATTCAGGCTGGGATGAAGAAGGTGATGAGGCTGCCGCTGCTGCTAACCAGATGGCTAAGGAGCGACTGAAGCAAGCTATGAAAGAAGCTGCTAAGGAAGCCAGCAAGTCTCCCAACGGTTGGGGCTCAGTTTCAGGGGACCTAAAAAAAGAAATCATAAAGAGATTAGAAACTAAGGTAGACTGGAAGAAGGTACTGAGATACTTCATCAAGACCTCCCAGCGTGCTAACAAGTCCAGCACTGTCCGAAGGATCAACAAGCGTTATGCTTACATCCACCCAGGTAAGAAGGTAAAGCGCCAAGCTAAGATCGCTATCGCTATCGACCAGTCCGGTAGTGTCAGCAATGATATGCTTGAGAGCTTCTTTAGCGAACTGAATAAGCTTGCTAAGCTTGCCAGCTTCACGGTCATTCCTTTCGATACCACTGTCAATGATAAGCTGGTCTATGAGTGGAAGCAAGGCAAGGCTCATAAAGCTGAGCGAGTGATGTGCGGCGGTACCTGCTTTGACGCTCCTACCGAGTATGTCAACAAGCGTGGAGATTTTGACGGTGTTATTATCTTGACGGATATGGAAGCACCTAAGCCTAAGAACTGCAAAGCCCAGCGCATGTGGCTGACTGATGAGCGGGGTGCCAGCCGTCCCTACTTCCAAACCAATGAGCGTGTGATTGCCATCAGCTAATCACCGAGAATGTTCGATAGTTAGAGAAATTTATGTGAAATTTTGAGGGAACAAAATAAAAGTAATGAAGATATAATAGAGTATAGTAACAACCATAACCAGCTTTGTTTGCTTGACAGCAACTGCTAGCTATGGTATGCCAGCCCTGCCAGCCCCCTAATGTTAGTCCCTAGGGATTGACTGCCCCCTGGGGGTGTGCTAAGGGCGTTCACGACACGTAGCTAATTTTCTGAGATTTTACGTTTTGAAAGGAAAAGAGTATAATGTTTAAAGTAGGAGATATCGTTTTCCTAATAGAATCAGGTATAGTAAACTATGCCAAGATAGGTTTAGTATTGGACAAAGAAGTTATACCCCGATCACGGAATCAATACAGAGTCCAGTTCTCAAACAGCCCACCCTCATGGTGGGAAGAAAACTATCTATATAAAATAGAGGACGAAACATAGTGATGCCAGACTTCAAAAAAGGCGACCTAGTTTTTTGGGAGCGTTGGCAGCAACCTCCCGGCAGACTAGGGCTAATGATCGGCTTCTATGACTATGATACAGGAGAGGAGTTAGATTCCCAGTATGATGCCAGCGATGTTCTGGTCGAAGCTGCTGTGCTGTTTGGAGAGCCGCTAGGCTTACAGCGTGTACTGCTGCACGAACTTCAATTGCAAAGGAAGTAAAAAACAATGAGTGAAAAAGAACAACACTATGCAGTTGGAGATTTAGTTCAGTTCGTACACAACCACCTAAACGTTACTAACCTTCGAACAGGACTAGTAGTAGAGTACAACTCAGACAAAGATCGCTTCCGGATCAAAACTAGCACTAGAGACTTTTGGGTGACAACAGACAAGCTCAAGCTTTTATCTAAGGCTAGCGAACAATAACAATGGACAAGATCTTACATGTAGGTGATCTAGTAAAGATAACATCGACAGCGTTGAGCTACTTTGCCGGCAGGCTAGCAATCGTAATAGAGCTAGTATACTCTGTACCAGAACAAAGCAAGATACAAAAGATAGGCTATGAGCGTCCGGGAGACTACTACCACATCAAACTAGCAGACAAAGATGATACGCATATATTCCACAGACAAGATTTAGAGTTGTTATCAAAGGCAGAAATAAAAAATGAATGAAACAGGTTGGCATTATGAATTAGGAGATCTAGTAGAGTTTATACACGGGCACTTAGGAGCGTCCGTAACTAGAACAGGAATAGTAATAGAAAGAAGTTATAGGATGACAAAAGATAATATGTATAAAATTCAATCACAAGATAAATACTATTGGATAGCTAGACCAAGAATGACATTGCTATCTAAAGTTACGAAAGCAGCTTCTAAATGATTTATAAACAGAAACAGCAGTTAGAAGCAGTCATGACTTTGCGAGAACACTCAATATTATATTCAGCAATTGCCAGCGGCTCCGATCCCGCACGGGGGAGTTTCAGATGATTAAAATTGCTAACAGGTCTTATAAGGTTGGGGATCTTATGCGAGCTTTGCCAGCAGTTGACAATTACTCCCCACATGAGCCGGGTACTCTTGTCTTGATTACTAGGGAGTCCGGACACTCCCGATATTTCTATGGTGTTGTCTGCTCTACCGGCGAGGAGAGCCTTTTGAGCTTGGATAATTATTGCGGTGTTGACGATTTTGACAGCGGCTAACTGCCTTGCCTGCCCTGCCTGCTTGAAAAAAAATTTAGAAAAAAAATCGGAGATTTTAAGTGATGAGAAAAATTTATATCGGAGTTTTACTGTTATGCTTTTGGGTGCAAAAAAATACTACCGCCCGGCGGGGCAAAGGCTGGTGGTACTGGTCGGCTAGACTTGGTGCATGGGCTGCCGGTAAAGTGAGGATGATTGATGCCCGTTCCCAAACTTGATCTACATGGGCTTCGACACCACGAGGTTCAAAACGAAGTTGTAAGGTTTTTAGAGAAACACTTACACTCTGGTTTGTTTGTAGAGATTATTACGGGTAACAGTGAGATCATGTTACAAGAAAGTGTTAAAATAATCAAACAATATGGGTTACAATATCATACGGGATATCCCCAATATGTAGGAAGGATTCTGGTGACAACTTTTGATGATGTACATTAGTATCGGTATGTGTGTGGTTGGTTTTCTTACGCTTAGTGTTGCTATAACTTTTATTATTGCCAACGGCTTTTTCGGTGGCTATGTGGATGATGAAGAAAGTTGAGGTTTTTCAATGATTTATAAGTTACTGTTTTTACTAACATTTTTTAGTCCATACAATGGGTACTATAATTTGCAACAAATTCAATGCCCTAACTGGGTTCCTGGGACAAACGAGATTATGCCGGAACAAATGACATTATCTCCCGCTATGGATCTGCATAACAAAATGCGATGCTATTGTCAGGTTGTAAAAGTAAAAGAGCGTGAATGTCTGGATAACAATGTCCCAAGTAATATTTGTTTGCAAAGAACAAGGGATTGGGTTACTAACAACCTTTCTTTGAAAAATAAAAATTTACCGGACGGGCTGGTAAATCTACCTACTAGGAATGTCATTATCAATGTGGAATAAACGTCGAAGAGGAATCGCTCTTGTTGTTACCCTGGTCATGGCTGCCATCATTGCTGCTAGTGCCATGTACTTGCATAGTTCGGTCTCACTAGAAACACAGATAGCTACGAATACAAGACGTATCATGCAAGCTAAAACAGCTTCAATATCTGGCATGAACCATTTTCAAGCTATGAATATATTCTACGAACAAATCCAAAACCAAGCCAGCGGTAATCGAAGCGAACGAATTGAGATCATTCCAGAAACAACTTTAGGCGATAAAACATTTTATAAAGTTGAAGTTGATTTATGTTGCGAATTAGGTGACCGGGAGTTTATGGTTATCAGCACAGGTTATTATAAAAAAGCGGATCGTGTTATTTCAACTCATGTTAGTCGTTCCTTATTCAAGACAATAGACTAATTATAAGGCAACTAATTTTGGGAAAACAATGATTACTAAAGATAAGACATGGAACTTCATCGTTAACGAAATGAAGACAATGCATGTGATCCAAAACATTTCCAAATCTGTTATGAGTAAAATCAAGGAGTTAGATAAGAATGTCAAAAAAGAAAGCAAATAAAGGATGGTGGTGGTGGCTCAATAGCTCTCTCTATTACATGTAAAATTATGAAGATATCATTCAAGAGACTCGAAGAAATTGTTCGAAATGTAGTCAATGAGGCAGCTAAGACAGGCGCTATACAAAAAATATATAGAACATCTTACAAGAAGATGATTAGGAAAGCTGGTAGCGGTGGTAACAAAAACACTCCTCCGTTTACCAAGAAGGCAAAAGGTCCTGGAAAGTCTGGATTAGGACCTTTCTAATGAACAATAGGAAGTGGAAACAGTTCATAAACGAAGCTGTTAAGGTTTACGTTCATGGATACATAAAACCAGAGGCATCTTTCCATACAATTTCTGAATGGGAACAATTTGCTAACGAAGTACTAAAACTACAAAAAGATAATCAATCACTCCGTGGTGGAAAGATTGAAGGCGATAAATTAGAGAGACTCATCTATTATTTTTATGACTTCCAATTTAACGTTGAAGTTGATCGTTACGAACTTCTAACATTCAAAAATGTTTTAGACCATGTGGAAGATTTTGCGAACCACCGTGCATGGGGACTTCGCAAAGAGTTTGGAAATTACTTTCCCGACATTAACAAACTAAGATTGGCATACTTTTATTCCCGTGGAGACATGGAGCCATACATTCTTATAGATGACGAGTTTACCGAGCAAATTTACGGCTCAACTAACAACCCCAAAACACTGCTTCATTACACTACTCAGAATGGTATAGATAGAATCCAAAGAGCAATCGATTCAGGTGAGCCTTTTGATATTTCTGCTTACACTGTAGCGGAGCGACCATTCTTTAGAAAAGAATCTAATTTGATTATGGAGTTTGAAGGTAATGTTCGTGCTGGTTTCCGTAGCGATGTCAAGTCCTTCTCTGTTGATAACGGAAGAAAATGCGTCAACCTATATAGATTAGGGTATCCAGGTGAAGATAAAGATAATCTTTGTACTGACCTAGAGAACGATTGTAACGGTGAATTGAAAACATCCTTATGGAATGAATTCGTTGCTACGCCGATACGGATCTTAGGAGTGGATGAAAAATGAGAAAACTAATGACAGAGTGGAGACATTTTCTTAAAGAACAAGAAGGACAACTCCGAACTGTAGGTGATTTAAGAAGAGCCGTTCAGGGAGCCATCCGAGCTAAACAATCCGGACAAGGTAAAGATGCCGTAAAGGATGTTGCTGTTGGCGCTCTAATAGACTTGTTACCAGGTGCTGGAACAGCTAAGAGTTTATTTGATGTGGTTAGGGCAACATACCAACTGCCCGATGAGAAAAAAACAGACACCGCTCTAGATGCCTTAAACGTAGATGATCAAGTGTCAGCTATTGTTGATGATACCGTTGAAAATGCTTTCTTAAAAGCTTTAGGTAACGAACTAAAAGACATACCTGACGAAAAGGAATTATCTGAGGTGAATGTCACTACACTTCTTCAGAAGTATATTGCCAAAGAGTTTGAGAAAAGGACTGTCGGCGGGTTTATAGGAGATAAAGAATGAAAATAACAAGAGATAAAATTAAACAACTTGTAGAACAAGAAGTAAAAAAAACAGGTGATGTCAAAAGGATTGCAAAGAAGATAGATTCTTTCTCTAGTCAACTAGAACCATTGCTTAGTAAGATTAATAATCGTGTAGAATTCGAACAATTTCTCAAGGATTCCATAAAGCTTGGAAGCAAAAACATCAAGGGTGCAGATATCTTGATGAGTATGAGAAATGTTCTTAGGCAATTGCAAAAAGAGTTGAAGTAACACTATTTATAAATGATCCGATTTTAAGGGAGTCTTATAAAAATGAAAATCACCAAAGAACTAATAAAGCAAGTTGTCACTGAGACTCTCAAGAGAACTGGTCACATCTCCGAAGCTTTCCGTATGGAAAAAGACTTTAAAAAAGGTATGCCCGTAACTTGGAATACTTTGGAAAAAGTAGTCAAGAAAACAGCTAGTGGTCGTGAAAAAGTTGACTACGAAAGAAAACAAAACAAAGGATATATCATGGATGTCGTCAGGGCACCAGCAGGACACAATGAACCGGGCTTGGCTGTTGTAAAAGACCTTGATGGTAATTCTCAAGAGATAGCTATCACAGAACTTACTCCAGCGTAACCTTTGTTCCGAAACTACTTATTACATGAGTACTTTCAGAGAACACAAAACAATTGCTGACCGTGCTGCTGGTGATCGAACCAGGCATCGAGAAAAAATAGAGAGAGCTATAAAAGACAGCATCAAAGATGTTGTAGCCGAAGAAAGTATTATCGGACAAAACGGAAAAAAGAAAGTTAGGATACCAGTAAGAGGTATCAAAGAGCACCAGTTTGTTTATGGTAACAACGAAAAAAATAAACGTGTAGGCTCAGCGCAGGGTAAAAAAGTACAACAAGGGCAAAGGATTGGTAAGCGCCAAAGACAGGACGGTAACCAAGGAGATAAACCAGGTGATAAACCTGGGGAGGAAATGTATGAGATAGAGATGTCCTTGGAAGAATTGGCAGAATATCTTTTTGCTGATCTTGAATTACCGGAATTAGAAAAGAAAAGATTTAAGTTCATAACCGAAGAGAGGATGAAGCGCAAAGGAAAACGCCCTTATGGTATTCGTCCTCGGTTATCTAAAAAAGAAACCATAAAGCAAAAAATAAAAAGAAAAAAAGCTGCAATAAAAGCCGGCGCACATGATCCTGACTTAGACGATAGGTTTCCATTTCATGAAAGTGATCTAAGGTATAAACACATAGCACCAGTTCAAAAAGATAATACTACCGCAGTTATATTTTTTGTAATGGACGTCTCAGGGTCAATGAACAAATCAAAAAAATACCTAGCCAGAAGCTTCTTTTTTCTTTTGTATCAATTTATAAACCACAGGTATTCATCTGTAGATGTTGTTTTTATTTCCCATACAACTGTTGCTAATGAAGTTAACGAAGAACAATTTTTTACTCGGGCTACAGGTGGTGGTACTATGGCATCTTCGGGATTAGAAAAAGCATTAGAAATAACTGAGAAAAGATATCATCCAAATAACTGGAACATATACACATTTTATTGTGGTGATGGAGAGAACTGGCCCTCTGATAATGAAGAGAGTATATCTTTGTTTCGAAAGCTAAAAGAAATCAATCAGTTGATTTGTTATACAGAGATAGGCGAAGAAAGGTCTCATAGAGATTCTTTATCGTTTTTTGCTTCTTTTACGGGTGAAGGATTATGGGATAAAATAAAACCTCTAGAAGATAAACACTTTAAGAAAGTGAGACTTGTTACCCACAAGGACATTTGGGAATCTTTTAGAAAATTGTTTGGAGGTATAATAAGTGGCTGAGTGGAGTATGAGTGAATTACAAATGTGGGACAACAAAATTTGTAAATTAGGCGAAGAACTTGGCTTAGATTGGTACCCTATTGATTATGAAATTTGTGATTATAAAGAGATGATGGGTCACATGGCTTACACTGGAATGCCAACTCATTACCGGCACTGGTCTTTTGGTAAATCATTTGATAGGATTCAAACAGAATATAATTTAGGAATGCAAGGACTTCCTTACGAAATGATTATAAATTCTAACCCTAGTATCGCTTACCTTATGACCGAGAATCCAATGTCAACTCACTTACTTACAATGTCACATTGTGTAGGTCATAGTGATTTCTTTAAGAACAATAGGATGTTTGTTGACACTGATGCAGATAATGTTATTGATCGATTTAAATCTGCTAGTAAACGTATCAACAAGTACATGGAAGACCCACACATTGGAATTGATGCAGTTGAACGAATTCTTGATGCTTGTCATACAATCAGATATCAAGTACCTAGAAGTCCAGGTCTAAAAAGAAAAGATCCTAAAAAACTAAAAGAGTTCTATAGAAAACTAATTTCTAATGATAAAATTGGGAAATATGACAACTTCAATCTAAATAAAATCCCCCTGGAGCCAGACTATAATTTGCTTGGATTTATAAGAAACAACAACAAATATTTATCGGATTGGCAAAGAGATATTATTCATATTGTAGAACAAAACTCTTTATACTTTATACCTCAAGCAAAAACTAAAATTATGAATGAGGGTTGGGCTGTTCTCATACACGAGAAAATAATGAATATGCTGGATTTGCCAACAGAATACAATCTAGCTTTCATAAGATTACACAACCAAGTAATAAGACCTCACTTAGGCAGAGTAAACCCTTATCATTTAGGGTACAAAATATTTAGACACATTGAGGATAAAATAGGTTTTGATGCGTGCCTTATAGCCAGAGAATCACATTCCGATGAAACGTTCATTAAAAAATATTTGGATGAAGAGTTGTGTAATGAATTGAATTTATTCAGTTTTGCATTTGATAGAAAAGATGGAGTCCACCGAGTAACCGATGTTTCTGGAGGAGAACAGTGGAGAACTATTCGTGACGACCTAATTAAAAATATAGGTCTTAATTCATCACCTGTGGTGTATGTTGAGGAAATGTTACAAGATGGCACATTGGTCCTACATCACGAACACGATGGTCGAGATTTAGAATTGTCTGAGGCTAATAAAGTTTTTGGACAGATTAACGAACTGTGGACTGGTGGGGTAAAATTCACTACCATAATTGAAGAAGAAATATGGGAGTTTTAGAAAAACATGCCAAAAGAAAATAAGTCTGACAAATTTCTTAAATTAGTTGGTAAACATAAAGAGACCAAAAAGCCTAAAAAGTTTGAAGGAACACTAAAAGAATATATTGAATTGCTAGAGGCGGACTCTACAATTACCAAACTATCTCACAAGCGTTTATATGATACAATTATATCGCATGGTATAACACGAATGTCTAAATCGGATGATCGTTGTCATAAACTTTTTGGTGGGGAAGAAATTAGGACATACAATTATTTTCAAAGTAATTTCTTTGGTATGGAGCGCTCTTTGGCTAAGATCATGAGGTTTCTCCGTTCAGCGTCCCTAAAAGGAGAGGAAAGCCGTCAGGTACTCCTACTTCTGGGACCTGTCGGGGCAGGTAAATCTGCCCTACTAGAAAGAATAAAAGGGGCTCTCGAAGAATGCGAACCAATGCATCATATTGAAGGTTGCCCCATAAGAGAGGAACCACTTCATCTGATTCCTCGTTCTTTGCGAGATAAATTTCAAGAGATATATGGAATAAAGATTGAAGGTGATCTATGCCCAGTGTGCCGGCATAATCTAAAAGAAAAATACAATAATGATTATATGTCTGTGCCAATAACACAATCATCTTTTTCAGTTAGAGGACGAAGGGGTGTCGGTGTCGTGCCTCCGATGGATGCCAATAGTCAAGACGCTACAATCCTTATTGGCAGTGAAGATATTTCCAAACTAGATTTATACTCAGAAGATGACCCTAGGGTCCTATCCTTGAATGGTGCCTTTAATGTTGGAAACCGTGGTATCGTTGAGTTTGTTGAGGTGTTTAAGAATGAGATTGAATTCCTCCATACTATGATTACAGCCACTCAGGAAAAAGCAGTACCCTCCCCAGGTAAGGGTCCAATGATTTATTTTGATGGTGTTATTTTAGCGCACTGTAATGAAGCAGAGTGGAACAAGTTTAAATCAGAGAATACTAATGAAGCTATTCTTGATCGTATAGTTCGTGTAAATGTTCCATACAGTCTTGAATATACAGAAGAACAGAAGATCTACGAGAAGCTTTTGGGTTTGTCGGATTTTGATGGACACATCGCACCACATACATTAGAGATAGCATCAATGTTTGCAGTTCTAAGTAGATTGCATCCATCAAACAAAGTAGACCCTATGACAAAGATGAAAATCTATAATGGTAAAGATGTCATAGAAAAAGGTCATGTAAAAAAGATTGATATAAATGATTTACGGGATGAAGCACGAGACGAAGGTATGACAGGTATATCTACAAGATTTATTATGAAAGCTATTGATGCAGCGATGTCTGATAGTGATAAGAACATGGTAACCCCAATATCGATTAGAGATGCTCTCATAAAACAAGTAAAAGATCAAATTGTAGTAGAGGACGATAGAAATAGATACCTGAACTTCCTAGGCAAAACACTACATGATGAATACCTTAATATATTGGAGAAAGAAATTACAAAAGCATTTGTTTCAGCGTATGATGAACAGGCTGAATCTTTGTTTAATAACTACCTAGATCATGCAGAGGCATATGTTAACATGACTACTGTAAAAGACGGCGTAACAAATGAAGAGATACAACCAGACGAAGGGTTTATGGCTTCAATTGAGGAGCAGATTGGTATCGTTGGTACTGCAAGAGATAATTTTAGAGTAGATATCACTTCATATATGTTTTCTCGACTCAGAAGAGGCGAAAAAGTTGCGTGGCAAAGTTATGCACCACTAAAGGAAGCCATTGAGAATAAATTAACAGCCTCTGTCAGAGATATATCACGAATTGTAACAAAATCAAAGAGCCGGGATAAGAAACAACAAGGCAAATATAATGAAATGGTACAAACTTTGATAGAGGAATATGGATACAGTGAAGAATCAGCAGAAGAAGTCATTAAATTTGCATCTAATAATCTATGGAGAGACAGTTAGAAAGGGATATCTTGGATAAGTACCTAAAATCTATAGAAACTCTATCTAATTTTGTAGGTAACACACCTGTCATAAGGGTTTTTTGTGAAATAAACGAAAAAACTGTTGAAGTATTTGCAAAATATGAAGCTTGGAATTATTCTGGCAGTATAAAAGACAGAATGGCTCTACAAATTATCAAGAATTCACACCAACTAGGGGCTTTAAGTCCAACTGATACGATAATTGAAGCCACTAGTGGTAATACTGGTATCGCTTTTGCCGCTATGGGTGCTTTTCTAGGTCATAAGGTAGAAATATACATGCCAAACTGGCTTTCTGAGGAAAGAAAGCGACTTTTGCGCTTTTATGGTGCCAAACTAAATGAAATTAGTGCCGAAGATGGTGGTTTTCTAAAGTGTATTGACATTGCTAACGAAAAAAGTCAAAAAAAGGGTTTCTTTTGTCCCCAACAGTTCAAAAACTCCCATAATCCAGCCGCACACCTAGCGACGACTGCACCAGAGCTTGAAAAAACACTAAAAAATAATGGTTTTAGCCCTTTATCCGCTTTTGTAGCTGGTGCTGGTACCGGGGGCACTATTATGGGTGTTTTTCGTTATTTTAGAGAAAAAAATGAGTATTTTCAAGCATTTCCTGTGTTTCCGGAGAATAATACTGATGGATCTCACAGAATCGAAGGAATCGGAGATAGTTTTGTCCCTGAGATACTTAGTTTAGATGAATTGGGTAAAATTATAAGAGTAAAAGACTCCGATGCAATTATTATGGCAAGACAAATGAATAAAATGGGTCTTTCGGTGGGTATCTCCTCAGGTGCTAACCTTTTTGCCTCTATTATAAAAGCACACAAGCTTGGTAGCGGTAAAACAGTAGCAACAGTTTTTGCGGACGATAATAAAAAGTATCTTTCCACTGATCTCTGTTCTGAATCAACTGAAAGTCAAAGTAAAAGAATAAAACTATTGGATTACGAGTTTATAACTTGACATTTATATCAAAAGGTAATAAAATCATATGGACAAGCAAAAGGATGAAGATATGTTGACTCAAGGACTTGAGTTAGTACAGAAAGCCGCCCATATATTGGAGGGTATCTCTAATGATCCTCCAGTAACACCTTATGAGTTCTTTGCTGCTTTAGATTCTCTAAAGATTATGAACAAAGAAGAAAGAGCGGTGCTGATGAAAGCAGCAGCAACTGTAGAACTAACTTTAGAAGATGTAACTAAAGTAAACTCGACAACACACTAATGTCTCTAAAAAAAGATATACTTGATAGTGTCAATGATGTTATCCGAGACGTTTTTGAATCGGATACTTCGCCCTATCCTGAAAATGCTGTACCAAAAGGAACCTACGTTCGTAGTTCTAAGTGGAATCTTCTAGGTATTGTTACGGATGGTTTCTATAGTGAGGTAGACAACCAGCAAGTTATAATATATACTGTATTATATCTTCCAAATACAAAGCCTGGATCGTATTACAAGAATATATTGGATCAAAACTCTCATATGAAAAGCACTATGTTTATTGATAATGAAATTGAATTTGACTTAACTTTTTTCTTAATGGTCCCGCCGGCTGACGTAGAAGATATGGCAATATACCCATCTCAAGGGGACTTCGGAGATTTATTATGAGTAAAGCATTGATTTTTGATATGGATGGAACGCTAACACCTGCCACACAAGACATCTCGTCTGATATGATGACAGAGTTATCCAAAATAAAACCAGCGTACAAAAAATATTTAGTATCAGGATCTGATATGGAAAAAATAGAAAGACAAATCCCTGTAGACTTCTTGCTTTCTGATTTTGATAAAGTTTTCTCTTGTAACGGAACCAGGGTCTGGAACTGTAAACTTGATATGGATGATGAAACACAACCAGTAGAACCTGAGTTGATTCATAAGATTAGCCTTTTGGATCATTATTCACAAGCAGATATAAATCACATTATTTCTTACTTACTGAAATTAGCTAGTGAATCACATACTCAATTCAAGACAGGTACTTTTATAGAGTGGCGTGAGAGTCAAATAAACTTTTCAGTAGTTGGTAGAAATTGCAGTTTGGACCAAAGAGAAGATTATGTCAGATGGGATAAAAAAAGTTCTGAAAGAAAAAGGATTGCTGAAAAGCTTCGAAATGAATTTAAAGGCTGGGGGTTAGTATTTAATTTAGGCGGTCAAATTTCTATTGATATTACTCGTAAAGAGTGGGATAAAACTTACGCTTTCAAGAATATTGAAGAGAAACCACAAGACTGCATCTTCTTTGGAGATAAGATTATGCCTGGAGGTAATGATTATACCATTGCTAGAATGTGTAATAAGTATTATGACATAGAGAGCCCTGAGGATACTATTATCGCTTTGCAAGAATATCAGAGGAAATCATGAGTGGTAACGGCATTTACGCTACTGGTTGGTATTCTGTTAGCCCTGCTTTTGCCTGGTGGAACTTTGATGCTCATCGTGTGGCTGCGCTCAAAGCACGCAGAGAAGCAGCGAGAATTACTGATAAAGAGCAAAGAAAGAATATTGAAGACAAAAGCAAAATTACAGAAGGAACAATTTCTGTATATGCGTAGCAAAAAAAACAAAAAAAAGTAAATAAAAAACTTGACCTATCTCTAATCCGTAGTAATATAGTGTTGTAAGGGGGAGAGATAAATGGCTGTTGCTAATCCTGAAGTCGAATTTCACATGAACGGTTTTCTTGACCAGTGTGTAGAGATTCTCAATAATCACTATGATTCTAAGTTCCCGACGTTGCCTCGTCCAGAGGTCAAAGTCAAAGCGGGTGGTAAATACTACAAGGTTTACCAAGATGGCGGCAAGTACCACCGAAGTGTTTGGTTCTTCGTCAGCAAAGAAGACGGCTTGATTTGGAAAGCTGCTTCTTGGAAAGCTCCTGCTCGCAACTTCCCTCGTGGAAATATTCTTGAAGACAAAGCAAAAGACGTCATCGGCGTCTATGGACTATAAATACAAACTAAGGAGAAAGACATGTTTGTAGAATTTGAGGAAACTAAAGCGCACCAAATTGGAACCCCAGGCGGTTCAGTTTGGATCAATCCTGAAAATGTTTGTACTGTGAGTGTCCATCAGGAAGCCGTGATAGATAATGAAAAAATGTCTGATAATGAGCTTTATTCTAATTATGAATACCTCCAGCCACCCGTCACACAAATTAGAACTGCGAATGATGTGGTAGTTTATGTACTCTGTGACTTGAAAAGAACTTTAAATAAACTCATCTTCCCCCTAGACCCCTAGGATAATTAAGGCATGAAAAAGAAATATACAAAACGAAGATAAGTGTTAGGGGTAAACCCGAACCGATCTGGCAGGAAGCACAAAGAGCCAGCGTCCCTACCTTCAGTACCCACATACCTTTGAAGAGTTGCGTGTGGAAGACGGATTGTAGGGTTAGATACAAAAGGGAATAGGAGCCCAGATGCACTTGGGCGAAAACTCTTCAGAGATGCGCTTGTAGCTCAGTGGTAGAGCGTTGCCTTTACACGGCAGGGGTCGTAGGTTCAAACCCTACCGAGCGCACCAAAGGAGTTGTTATGTTAAAGGTTTTGGGAAAGTTGCCAAGGGATCTTACAGTCGCCGTTTCAGGTGGTCCAGATTCTATGGCTATTTTAGACTTTCTCTCAAACAATCATAATGTAACAGCAGCATATTTTGATCATGGGACTGCTTACGGAACTAAGTGTAAAAGCTTTGTAAAAGAATTTTGTGACGAGCGTGATATTGATCTTGTGGTTGGTGTTAATTTTAATAGTTGCCCTCCCGGCGAATCACTTGAGGAGCATTGGCGGAATGAGCGTTACAAGTTTCTTCATAGTTTTGATGAACCGGTTGTTACAGGTCACAACTTAGACGATGTGATAGAATGGTTTTTATTCTCTTCCATTCACGGACAGAGTAAGATTATACCCTACAGGAATAAAAACGTTATTAGACCTTTTATCCTTACTCCTAAACGATCCTTAGAGGATTGGTGTAATAGGAAAGAGATCCCATTTCTCGTTGACCCAGCAAATGAAGATAAAAAGTTTATGAGAAGCGTCATCAGACACGATATTCTTCCTAACGCTCGGCTTGTAAATCCGGGCATTGAAAAAACAATCAAAAAACTTGTGGAGAAAAGCTATGAAGAACTGGCGTAAACATTTCTTTTATTCTGATTGTCATGAAACCCCAGGCGGTTTGAAACTTTGGGTGGCAGTTGTGCTTATGACAACTCTATTATTAGCTTGTGGATATCTTGAAGGTATCGACCAAGCTATTTATGCTCCAAAATAATAACAGTTCTAAGGAGAAAAAATGAACTGCTTTGAAATCCAAGTTCGTGGTGCTAGTTTTAAGATCTGGGCTCCTACAGTCCATGATGCTTTAGAGACCTTTATGATTGATATGGATATCCTAGAGGTTCCTGCTGAGTTAGCCACATACCATTCACATGAAGATAAACCAATGTTTCCTGCTGAGTGTGGTGGTTTTTAATATTATTTTCTTGACTTACCTTTGATCTATGATATTATATATTTGTAAGGGAGAGAGATATGAAGCTTGAAGCTGCTCTTAAAAAGATTCGCAATCGTGCTAAAGTTGTAGACCGTGAAGTCTCCATCGAGCAAAACGACCATCACAACAATGGTCAAGTAAAAGTTTATGTTCGGTTTGAGGGTTCTAATGAACTTCTTACATTCTGGACTAATAGTGATGGAAGTATTAGTTCTCCCCATACAGTTCGGGATGGTTTGAAATCAGATCCTCATACTGATTATTTTCCAGGTACCTTCTGGGACAATATCACACAAGCGTTAAATACGATTGTTCCATTGCCTCCTAAATATTCTGTTGGTTCGTTGGTGCGGTTCAAAGAAAACAAGCGCAACAAGCGTTGGAAGCTTGCTGGAACCGTTGCTCTAGTTATGCAAGCTGAGTCAGGAGGCAACTACAAAGTTCAGTACCCTGGATCAGATAATGGATACAACCCATTCTATTCCGAACGTGATCTAGAATTAGTGTCGTAAAAACAAGGACTTACAAAAAGTAAGTAAAAACAATAACTTATAATACACTTTACGTTATGATTGTTTTTAGGTAAAATATATATTATTAGCTTGGGCTACCCTCTCTAATAAAAGTTTTGTGAAAATTGAATATTATCTTTGTGGCCCGCTAGCTCAATAGGTTAGAGCAACTGACTCATAATCAGTAGGTTCGAGGTTCGATCCCTCGGTGGGCTACCATAAGCTTCCTTAGCTCAGCCGGATAGAGCAACGGCCTTCTAAGCCGTAGGTCAGAGGTTCGAATCCTCTAGGGAGTACCAGTGCCGCTTTAGCTCAGTTGGTAGAGCTTCGGTTTTGTAAACCGACGGTCATCCGTTCAAGTCGGATAAGCGGCTCCATGGAAGAGTGTCCGAGTGGTCGATGGTGAGGCACTAGAAATGCCTTGTACAGCGATGTACCGTGGGTTCGAATCCCACCTCTTCCTCCAGCCCTGCATCAGCAGGGCTTTTTTTTTGAATAAAAATAAA
>FUFK010042222.1_pt1 | contig 37183 bp, 28 predicted proteins | sample 1021851 | NCBI WGS metagenome assembly FUFK01 (sample SAMEA51879418, study PRJEB19060) | metagenome | reverse complement strand
CGCCTTGGCTTTCGGCTCCATGCCTTTGCTTGGACGTGCAAAGCACTTGAACCCATCTCTGAGATACGCGAAAAAAACGATGATGGAGGCTTGTTTCCAACCGACGAGGGACGACTTCGCAGTGAACACCCGAATCCTCCGGCCCGGAAGGGGAGAGTTGAAGGCTCACCCAAGGTGTGGAAGAGGCATGGGGCGAGGCAGTTCAGCCGTTTGGCTCGTCACCCTCCTGCTCTGTTCCTTCCTCCCAGCCTCCTCGCCCGCATCAAGTGTGTTGGACCACGCACAGGAGGTTCATGCCAGCGGCGCCTCAGGACTGAGCATTGCGTTTTCCAACGGTCCTGCTGAGAACGACGACGTGAAAGGAACCCACGCGTTGACCTTCAGCGTTGGTGGCACGGGGACGTTGGAATCCCTGCTCATCGAAATCACGACCGACGAGACCGCGTGGACAACGGTCGTAAACCTCACGACAACGCCCTGGATGTACCCGTTCGACACCACCGACCTCACCAACGACACCTACAAGTTGCGAGCCTCCGGGTGGGACAGCGATTCCGAGAGCTTTGCCCTTGCGACCAGCGGTTGGTTTGACATCGTCAATCAAGTTCCCGTGATCACGACGTTCACGGTGCTCAACCCGGACGCCGGAACGGGTGAAAGCCTGTCCGACCGAGCGTGGTTCAACATCGGCGCTCAAGACACGCTCTCCTTCCGCTGGGGCGCCAGCGACGACGACCTCAAGCAAGCCACGCTGGCCAATGTTCCCGGCCCAGGCGCCCCGTCAACCGACGGACCCACCTCCCTCAACTACGGCTGGGACTGGTCGAGCGGAGCCATGCAGGAGGGGACGTGGTCCCCGCGCCTCACGGTGCAAGACCATTCGGGCCTATCGGCAACCACCACGCTGTTCATCGGGATTGACCGAACCGGGCCAAGCATCGGAACCGTCACGGTCGGAAACGGTGGCGCATGGCAACAATCGACCACGGTCACCGTCAGTGGACTCATCTCAACGGCAAGCGACGGCCAAGGCTCGGGCGTTGCCAGCGTTGAGTACGCTCTTGGAGCCGAAGACTGGACCACGACCGGCAACGACGCGCTGACGCTGACCCTCGAGGAGGGCGTTCATGCCCTCAATCTTCGAGCCGTCGACCGTGTTGGGAACACGGGAGCCACCAGCACCGTAACGATTCGAGTTGACCAAACAGCACCCATCGGATTGTCGTGGAGCGTGGACGAGTTGACCACCAGTCGAATCGGAGCGGCCAACGTCACCTTCAACGCCGAGGACGCCGATTCGGGCATTGATAACACGGCGTCCTACATTCAGTACGGCTTCGATTCAAACGGTGTGGGCGAAACGCCTGACCTTTCCGGGCGGTGGCTCACGTTGGGTGTCAGCGGCCTGTCCGGCGCGGTTGGACTGGCAAGTTGGGCCACCAAGTCGCGCCAGCACCTGATGCTGCGCGCCGTTCTGGTCGACGAGGCGGGGAACAGCTTCACAACCTCGGCGACATCGTATCAAATCCTCCCCGGGCTGGACCTCTCGTGGAACGCAAGTCAGACCAACGTCGACCGCATCGTCGTGCGACCGGGAGAACAGACCGGAAACATCACCATCACCAGCGTGCTTGAGTCCAACGAAGACTACGGTGGCAGCGTCATCGTCCGGTTGGAAACGGCTCCAGCCGACCGTTCATCGGACGTTGACTGGACGGTCATGGAAACCCGAAACCTTCCTGCAGGCACCCTTTCCAACAGCACCGAGACCATCGTTTGGCAGTACACCGTTCCACGATCGGGCCAATTTGACCTCCGTTTGGTCATCGACTTCGCCGACGTGATCGACGAATACGACGAGGGCAACAACAACAACTACCTCGTCGTGACCGGGGCGTCCCTCGACGCCCCTGGTTTGGTGCCCTCGTTCGCACCAACCTTGTTCGTGTTGGTGCTTGTTGGGTTCGCTCTTTCCCTGCTCCAACAGAGGACAAGGGATTGAAAAGCATCGGGCCTCACGGCCGTTCATGCGCCAGTCGCTTCCACGTGTACCCAAAGACCGAATTGCGGTCATCATCGGTGCGAAGGGTGCGACCAGCAAAGCCATTCGAGAGGCCGCTGGTTGCTTGAAATTCATCATCGATTCCGATTCGGGTGATGTTGAGGTTGAGTGGGGAGAACCCGGCACCTACGACCCCGTTCGAGCGATGAAACTCCCCGACGTGGTCAAGGCCATCGGTCGAGGCATGGCGCCCGACGCCGCTGTTCGTCTGCTCGAAGACAACCATTTCTTCGAGCTGGTCGACCTCCGGGATTACGTCGGAAAACGCTCGAATCAACAGCGCCGAATCCGGGCGCGCATCATCGGTCGACAGGGCAAAATCCGCAAACTCATCGAGCAACTGACGGACACCCAAATCACCATCTACAACTCAACGGTCGTTCTGGTCGGCGAGGAGAGCGGTCTGTTTGCCGCCCGTCAGGCCATCGAAATGCTCGCAGGGGGCTCGGAACACGGCACCGTCATCGGGTTCCTCGAGCGAGACCGAAAGCGCGCTCGACTCGAAGGTCGCTCGTTGGACGCTTACGAAGAACGAGCGCCAGCCAATCCAAGCGGTGCGGGCTTTGAAGGCTTGGTCCCCGGTCTAGCGGAAATTTCTCAGGAACGACGCAACCGCCGAATGAAAGCCGCACAGGTTGACCCCTCCAACGAAGACGCCGTGGACGAAATGATGGAGCTGGCCGAGGACGAAGTCATCAACTGGGAAGAGGAATGAATCACTCCGGGAGGTCAACCTGTTCCACATCGGACAGGTCCATGTTCAAAACATCGTACATGGCGTCCGCAAGCACCACGTCAAGCCCGTTTTTTTGACCCCATTCCACCAGCCTTGTGACGTCCCGAACCAGAAATTCCTGCGCCTTAGGATGGCTGTCGACCACGCCTTGCCCCACATCGATGACGCATGCTCGGCCATCGTGCCAGAGAATGTTGTACGGAGAAAAATCACCGTGGACCAGTTTTCCTTTTTGCCACGATACGGCAAGGAATTGAAGCAGGTCGTCGTAAACGGATTGAGGATCGTCGACGCTCACCTCCCGAAGTTTTGGCGAGGGGGCCGAAGCGGTGCCGAGGTAATCCATCACGAGCACGTTTTTGTGAACGCCTCGTGGCATGGGGACGTTCAGGCCCCAACGGGCGAGGCGGCTGAGGTTTCGGTGTTCTTTGCGGACCCAAACCTCCACCAAGTCTCGATGCTTTCGTCGCAGCCCGGTGAACCTGGGATCGCCTTCGATGTACTGCATGAGGTTCTTGAACACCGCATTTGAGGTGTGAAAGATCTTGACTGCAACGGCTTCTCCGGCCAGGTTGGTTCCGTGAAACACGTGCGCCTCCTTGCCGCGAGCCACCGGGAAATCGAGGGTGTCGATGACGCCCGACTTCATCATCTTGTAAAGCGCCATCAGGGTAAGACGGTCGAAGACTTGGTCGAACACACGTCGGTCAACCCAATCGTAGGTCCCCGAGCCCATGGCGCCCTGGATTTTGGCCTCAATGTCCCGGAACATCGTGTTGTAGCGCTCTTCCTTCATCCATTCGTACCGGCCATGACGGTCGTTGAGACCTCGAAGGAACTCGTTTTGCTCCGTCCGCTGGTGCTCGGCATCGAGTCGCTCGGCTTTGGTTCGATGTTGCCGCTTTTTACGCGACTTGCGGCCTTTTCGAGGACGACCAGCGAGTTCATCCCAGTCGTCATCGTTGACCATGGATCACCCTCGTCATCTCAGGCAAACAAAGCGTCGATGTCGTCGTCGTCCCCGTCGTCAGCGACCTCTGGTTCGTCCTCAACAGCGGCGTACTCGTCAACGGGTTCTGCGGCCTCCTCGACGGNGGTCGTTTCGGCGGGTTCGTCGGCGAAGAGGTCGTCCTCGTCGCCGTCGTCNGCAAACAGGTCGTCCTCNCCTTCGTCTGCGAAGAGGTCGTCGTCCTCGTCGTCGTCCGCAAACAGGTCGTCGCCCGCTTCTTCGGAGTCGTCGTCGGAGGTCGGTCCGGAAGCGAACAAATCGTCGTGCTCTCCGTCATCGTCCACCGACGCACCCATGCCAAACATGTCAACGTCGTCGGGAAGAACGCCTTTTCGAGAGAGGTACATGGCTTGAGTCTTCGTGTATCGGTGCTTTACGTCCGCCTTTGAGTCCTGAAAATCCCACGGCCAAACGATGATTAAATCACCTTCCCGAACCCATTGGCGGCGGCGCATTTTCCCCGGGATGCGGGCCATGCGGCTCTCACCGTCTTCGCACAGCACGGTCACCCGGCGACCGCCGAGGATTTGGGAGGCGAGTGCGAACATTTCGTTGACTTTTTTATTGGGCATTTTGACACGGATTTTGCCGTCGCTTGCGTTTTCAGGATTCTCAAGACGTGCGAGTTCCTCGACGTCCACTTTTTCCTCAAATCTGCGACCCAATCAGTCTCACCTGTCCAACCCAGTGGTCAACCCTTCTTGAAGTCACCACCCGAAACGGGGCCCTCAACGGCGCCGGGCGCTCACCAAGCACCAACAAGGGCGTTGGCGGCGGATTCGGCAAGCGCGATGAGTTGGCCCGCTCCGACACCGAAGTACACCGTGGTGATGAGGCACAGAATGATGGCCATGCGAACAGGGGTTCCGTTGGCGAGCGGACCCTCTCGCCCTTCCTCGGGCTCGTGGAAGAACATCACGAGTCCAACCCGGAGGTAGTAGAAGACCGAGATGGCGGAGTTGATCACCATCAGCAGAGCAAGGTACCACACCCAATGAACATCGCCAAAGACGAGGTCGCTGTTCACCGTAACGTCGAGCAGAGCCACCTTGACGATGCCCATGATGACCAGCAATTTCGAGACGAAACCCGACAGCGGGGGTACACCTGCAAGGGACATCATGAAGATGAACATGGCCACGGCGATGAAGGGTTCGCGCTTGGCCAATCCACCCAGCGATTCCAACGTGTGACCGCCTTCCTCGGACTCGAGCAAGGAGAGGACCAGGAAGGCTCCGAGTTTGAAACAAACGAGCACGGTGAGGTGGAAGATGAGGGCCGTGACGACCACCAAGGCAGCGTCGGTGCTCATGTCCACATGGCCTTCTTCCCAGTTCAGAGCGCCGATGGCCGTGATGGCCGCCAGCATGTAACCTGCGTGGGCAACCGATGAATAGGCGAGCATGCGCTTGGGATTGGTTGAACCCAGCGCCGCAAGGTTGCCCCACGTCATCGTGATGACCGAGAGCACGCCGAGGGCGATGAGCCAAACCGCTGACCCATCGGTGGCTTCAGGCGAGGCGATGACGAGCAGGATGCGGAGAAGACCGAGCACGCCCATGGCCTTGCTGGCGGTGGCAAGAACCCCTGCAACGGGGGCGGTGGCGCCGGCGTAAGCGTCGGGCGCCGCAAAGTGGAACGGCGCTGCGCTGACCTTGAACCCAAACCCGACCAGCAGCATGCCCAGAGCGATAAGGGGAAGGGCTTCCATGCCGTTTTCGGCAAAGGCCTGCGCGAGGTCGGTGAACTGGAGCGAGCCCGACCAGAGGTAGAGCAGGGACAAGCCGTAGAGGCCAACACCGGAGGCGACCGAACCGACGATGAAGTACTTCATTCCGGCCTCGGTGCCTTCCTTGCTTTCCTTCATGAACGATACGAGCACGTAGGTTGAGAACGAGGCCAGTTCCAGTCCGATGAAGAGCATGAACAGGTCCTGAGCAAGCGCCACGACCGCCATGCCCAGTCCGGTGGTGATGAGCAGGATGTAGAAGTCGACTTGTCGTCGGTTGTTGTACAGACCGGTGAGGCTTCGGTCGGCACGACTCGTGGCTGGAATACGGTTCACCGAAGCAGCACTGGCGAGGGCCAGGGCACCGAAGAAAATCAGCTCAAACATCCGACTGAACTCATCGACCTGCAGCATGGTGGTGCCGTTGGGCGTGATGATTTGCGTTTTGTTCATCCCACCGAAAAAGGAGACGGCCGTCAAACCAAAGGCGACGGTGAAGAACACCGTTGCGAAGAGCCCCGGCAAGCGGGGGTCGCTGTCGACGGTTCCGCGTCGACCGCCCAACAACCACGGCACACGAATTTGCGTCAGTGGAATGCGGAATTTGGCGTTGCCCATGTTGGGGACGATCATCAGCGTGAACAGCCCGATGACCAGCACAAACTCGGGTGCAAGGGCGAGCACGAAGCCCTCTTCAAAGGGTTCAATTCGCTCCATTTTAGACACCGCCTCCACCGAGCGCAGGAATCAGGAGATTCTCAAAGAACGCAACCGTCCAGCCGTGCATCATGTCCAGAGCGATCCACGGCATGATACCAAACAGGATGGTGAAGACCGCCATGACGATCATGGCAAACTTTTCGCTGTCAGCGATGTCAGGAACGGGCTGACCTTTGAGGGTTTCAGGCGGTTGAGTGTCGTCGCCACCCTCGAAAATTGTGCGCTGCATCGACCAGAGGTAGTACGCCGCCGTGATGGCGAGCACGAATGCGGGGCCGACCATCCACAGCACGCTCCAGCCCTCCGCAGCAAGGAAATGCCAAAGTGCGAGGAACATCATCAACTCTGCAACGAAACCGGCCAGGAGCGGGAGGCCAAGGGACGCCATCCATCCAAACATCATTGACGTGGCCAGCCAGGGTGAATGCTTGGCCATGCCTCGCATGGCTCCAATTTCCATGCTGTGGTAGTGATGTTTGAAAGCGCCGCACACGGCGAAGAGCATCGGGCTGATGATGCCGTGGGCGAACATCATGAAGAGAGCGGCAGCCCAACCCAACGGCTGCATGGTCGCAATTCCAATGAGGATGACACCCATGTGAGAAACCGATGAGTAAGCGACCATCTTCTTGAGGTTCGTTTGGCCGAGGCAAACGACAGCACCCCAGACGAGCGAAATCATGCCCAGCGCCATCAAGGCGAACTGGAAATGGTGGGCAGCGTGCGGGAAGAAGGCCAGAGGCAGTCTGAACATGCCGTAGGCACCCATTTTCAGCATCACGCCGGCCAGCAGCATGGACCCGCCGGTGGGCGCCTGCACGTGAGCGTCGGGCAACCAGGTGTGGAACGGAACGGAAGGCAGCTTCACGAGGAATCCAATCATCAACATCACGAAGAGAATTTTCTGCATGCTCTCACCGAGGAACCACCCCTCACCGTTGACGGATCGAGCGTGGTTCGTGAGCGTGGGTATGTCGAACGTGAGGCCCGTCCATGTTCCTGCGTACGTAAGGTCTTCCGGCTGAAGGAAGTAGACCGTCACCAGACCCAACAGCATGACAACCGACGCCGTGAAGGTGTAGATGAAGAACTTCTGAGAGGCGTACTTTCGGTCGTAGCCGCCCCACTTGAGGATGAGGAAAAACATGGGAATCAGGGTCAGTTCCCAGAAGACGTAGAACATGAACAGGTCCAAGGCGACAAAGACGCCGATGAGCGCACCGCTCATCATCAAAAGAAGCGGGAAGTACAAGGCTGCGTTCTTTTCATTCCACGTTGCGGCGATGGTCACGGGCAACAAAAACGTCGTTAGCCAGACCATCGGGAAGGACAGACCGTCCATGCCCACGCTCCAGTGGATGCCGAGGGATTCAATCCAAACGTACCGAGCTTCGTAGTTGAATTTGTCAAAGCCCATCGTGGCCCAGTCAAACACACCAGCAACATCGTTGAAACCGAAAAACATGCCCGTGGTCAAGGCCAACATCAGCAGTGAAAAGATGAGCGTGGTCATGCGGACGGTGGGTCCAATGCGCTCACGTGCTGCCGGTGAAGCGTAAGCAACAAACGCCAAAATGACGACGCTGCTGACAAGGGGGAACGCCACGAGCGGGATCGAAATCCAATCGGTCGTCAAGCGACCACCCCCCAAATCATGGCGAACAGCGCAAGGGTGCCCACCGCCGCCATGAGAATGTAATCTCGAGCCGATCCCGTGGTCAGCGAGCGCAGCCCCGTCGAAAGTTGCTGGGAGGTGCGCTCGATCGTTTTGACCGTGCCGTCAATCACGCTTGAGTCGGCCTCGGCAGCCTTGGTGGAAAACGCAGCCACGATTTTCAGCATCGCCATGTCGTAGTAGTGGTCAAAGTAGAGGCGGTTCTCGAGGGCCGTTGCGAATCCGGAACGAGCAAAGGACCGGTTGTCCCAGTGGTAGCGGCCCTTCACGAATTGGTTGATGGCCAGCACCGGACCGAACCAAGGCATGGCTTCCTCGCCCTCGTCCAGTCGGCCACCGTAGAGCGAGAGGGCCAGCCCCGGGCCGACGATGGCACCGAGGAGAATGGCGATGTAGGTCAGGACAAGGAAAAACACCTCGCTGTTGGCAAAGGCGTGGTTCATCTCGTAAACCAAGCCCTCGACAAACGATTTCTTTCCGTCAAAGAACGGTGCGTAGTACTCGTCTGGGGCCCAGTGCGTAAAGCCCATGCTGGCAAGGACGATTGCACCCAGACTCATGAAGGTCAGAACGAACAGCGGAATTTTGATCCACGTGTTGGTCGGATGGACGTGCGCAGCAACGTCCGTTTTTGGCGACCCTGCGAATGTTTTCAGCCACATGCGGGACATGTAGAACCCGGTCATGGCTGCGCCCAGAAGAACGCACATTGCAGGGTAGATGAAACGCGGGTCGTCAAGCACAACTCGCCAGGTGTTGGCAATGATGCCCTCTTTCGACCAGAAACCACCGATGAGCGGGAAACCCATGATGGAGAGCGAGCCGACGAGCATGGCGGTGGCGGTGAGCGGCATTTTTGAGGCCAAGCCACCCATGTTTTCCATGGACTGTGCGTCAAACTCGTCGTGATGGTCGTCGTGGTGGCCGTCGCCGCCCGACAACGATGCGAGGTGGATGCGACCGAGGGTCAACTCCAGTTCCGGTATGTCGATGCGCCCGTTGCCGTCCATGTCCAACGCTTGCATCAGCGGTTGCATCTCCCAGGGCGGTAGGTCAGCGATGTCTGCATCCTTCAGGGCTTTTTGGAATTCGTACGTGTCGACGTCACCGGACTGGTCGAGGTCGATGGAATTGAAGAAGCCAAACACGGACTGGTCGGTGTCGTGAAGGTAGTTGGCGAGCATGAGGAGTTCTTCGGGGTGTTCCTCGTGGTGGTCGTCGTGCGGGTGGAGGTGGTGATGAGCGTGATGCACCTCGTGGATCACGGCCCCGCTGGCCATGAAGAGCATGCCCTTGGCCATGGCGTGGTTGAACAGATGGAACAGGGCTGCACCGAACGCCACGATGACGATGCCGTGGTTGGTGTAATACTCCGGGTTCTTGGTTCCGTCGGGCAGGTATTCGTGCCAGTGCAGGGTGTTGGCGAGGTAGAGTGCAGCGCCCAAACCGGTGAAAATGTAGGCGAGTTGGGACATGGTGGAATACGCCAGGACCTTCTTGAGGTCGTGTTGGACAAACGCAATGGCTGCGGCCATGACAGCGGTCGTTCCACCGATGGCGGCGATGATAAACGCCAGGTCAGCGAGGTCGTTGTAGAGGTAATCCGAGCCGAAGAACGGGAACATCCGGGCCACGAGGTAGAGGCCTGCGTTGACCATGGTGGCGGCGTGGATGAGGGCCGAAACGGGCGTCGGTCCTTCCATCGCATCGGGCAGCCAAACGTGCAGCGGGAATTGAGCGGACTTACCGACCGCACCGATGAACATCAGGCCGAGCGCCCACGCCAACGTGCTGGACCCCGTCTCTGCGACGGCCTTGATGTTCTGATCGTCAAAGACCACGGCGTAATCGAGGGCACCCTGACCAGCACCNGCGTGTGGATGGAACAGCGACCACAGCATGGCGAGGCCGACCATCAGGAACACGTCCCCAACGCGGGTGGTGAGGAAGGCTTTCTTGGCAGCGTAAGCGGCGCTGGGCCGCTCGTAGTAGAACCCGATGAGCAGGTACGAACAGAGACCCATCAACTCCCAGAAAATGAAGAGCCACAGGAACGAGTCGGCCAGCACCATCCCCAGCATACCGGAGCAGAACAGGACGAATTCTGCGTAAAACCGATGATTTCGGTTGTCGTTGATGGGGTCGGTGTTCATGTATCCGACGGCAAAGGTGTTGATGAGGAGGCAGAGGAACGAGGCGATGAAGAGGAGCATCACCGTGATGTGATCAACGTAAATGCCGAATCCGAGGTTGATTTCGGAAACGGTGGTTTGACCGGAATCCCACATGCCGGAGGTGAACCACGTCCATCCGCTCGTGTCGGCACGACCGGCCCCCCCGACGAAATCCGTCACCAGCCACAACGCGAGCAGCAGGCTCGCCGCCATGACGGGGAGGGCGATGAGGCCCCCTTCCTTGAGTCCGTCCTTCCACATTTTGTTGCCGTTGAAGATTTTCCCGAGGAACAAAATCACGGGAAAGGCCAGCATGGGCAAGAGAATGATGTACGGAGCGAACTCCAACGCCGGTGTGGTTGCAATTGTTTCCATAGCATCTGACCCTGCCATTGTACCACCTCAGTTCCTCAGGACGTTAACGTCGTCCAGCGTGATCGATTCGTGTTGTCCGTACATGGCGAGGAAGATGGCCAACCCGATGGCGACCTCGCTTGCAGCGATGGCGATGGCGAAAATGGTGTAAACCCACCCGGTGGTGTCGCCGTGATGGACAGCAGCGGCCGCAAACTGCATGTTGGCCGCGTTGAGCATCAATTCAATGCACATGAGGACGATGATCGCATTCTTTCGGGTGAACGCTCCGGCAAGACCGATGACAAAGAGGAGGGCCGACAGGCCCGAAACCCACGCCGGGTCGATCATTCCTCTTCACCTCCGAACTCCCACAGAAGATTCTCCATCCGCTCGTCGCGAACGAGGTAGGCAGCCCCCATCATGGCCATGGCCATCAACAACCCGAGCACAAGAAGGGCAAAGCCCCACTCGCTGAGCAGCGAGTCGGCCAAACCGGAGGTGGTGGGCGTGGTGTCGCTGGGACTGGCCCAGACCGTGTCGTCGTTGAGGACAGCGACGAGGATGAAGCCGAGCGCGAGGAGACCGAGTCGAGTGAACAGCGAGGTGAACTTCATTCGAAGTCCTCCTCAAGGATTTGGCGCCGAGTCAGCATGATGCCGAACAGCACCACCAAGCCGACGCTGGCGAGGTAGACCAAGATCTGAATGGCCGCAAGAAATTCAGCACCGAGCAAGATGAAAATGCCCGAGACCGCCATGAAGCAGAAGATGAGGGAGAGCATGGAGTGTGCCACGCGCTGAGCGAAGATGAGCCCCAAGGCCCCTCCGAGTGTGATCGCTGCAAAAAGAAAGAACACACCGGTCTCGGCTGCGCTGGCCACATCCATCTCAAGCGTCCCCCTTCGCGGCTTCAGCGGCGGCTTTGGCGGCCTTTCTGGCACGCTTGTCACGCTCTTTGGAAGCACGCTTGGCGAGCTCAGCATCCACCGCTTCTTGGTGAACGCCGGGAAGAACTCGCGTTCGGGAAGCATCGAACCACAAATCCTGACGGGTGAAGCCGGACATGCCGTCGTATTCATTGGTCATGAAGAACGACGTGAATCCGCAGGCTTCCATGCACAAGCCGCAGAACATGCATCGACCCAAGTCGATGCGCCCGGAGACGATCTGGTCGTCGGCGGGGTAGAGTTCAGAGGTGGCGATCAACGCCTCTTCGCCCGAGTCGTTCCATCGGACGGTGGCGTTGTCGCCCGAGAGATCGAGGACCTCAGCGAATCGCCATTCCTCGGGCGGTGCCGTGTGAGCCGTGACGTGGTTGAAACTGTCGAGTTCGGCCACCACTTCGGGCACCTCGACCGCTGCAAACTTACCCACTTCGAGTTCCATGCCCAACCCTGCGTTTTCACCTTCGGCGTTGTCAAGGACGTCCACTCGCAGCTCGGTGGTCATGTGAAGACAGTCGTTGGGGCAGATGTTGACGCACATCTTGCACGCCGTGCACGTCTCCCAGATCACACCGATGCGTCCGTTGTAGTTCCCCGGAACGAAAAGCCAGGGCTCCATGTCCTCGAGGCGCTCGTACGGGTACTGGACGGTTTGGGGCTTCCAGAGCGTTGGCTTCAGGTCTGAAGTGACACGGTCGGGGGCAAATTCCTGACGTCCGATGTCGTTCATGACCGCTGATGAGGCGGCCCTCGCTCGACTTCCGTCATCGAGGAACTCGGGGTGGGACGTGTTGTGGTACGCACCGAGGCGCTTGCCGAACCGCTTCCCGATGAACGGGAAGGTTCGCAGGGCCGTGATCAGCGTGATCTTAAACGGGTACCAAAACAGATTTCGAAAGTTGGGCTGTGCGTGTGGATGCATGGGCATGGTATCACCTCACTCTTTCCCCGGGGAAACCGTCCCCGCAGGTTTGTCCGTGTGGACGTGGAACATACGCTCCTGATTGACCGATTTGTCCTCGTCGTTGAGGTAGACGAAGAACACGGCAAGCCAGAAAACGGTCGTGACGATGGGGACAAAGGAAGGGATGCCAAAGGCGTCCCATGCTGCGCCGCCGACGGGGTCGTTTTGACCCGACATGCCGTCGGGCTTGAACAAGTAGAGGCGATAGACGAGCGCCAAAACCACCTGCAGCACGGCCAGCGGCAAGAGCATGCGCCAGCCGAATTCAAGGATCTGGTCGGTTCGGATGCGAGCCAGTGAAAAGCGCGCCCAAACGAAGACGACGAGGAAGACCAGCCATGACTTCACAAGGGTCATGATGGCACCTGGGAAGAACTCGATGGTTCCGTTGAGGGAATCGCCCAGCAGAGCGGCGAGCGTTCCTTGGAAGGGCAGGTGCCAGCCGCCCAGGAAAAAGTGCGTGAAGAGGAAACAGGCGGCGTAGGTTCGGATGTATTCAGCCATGAACAACATACCGAATCGCATGCCGCCGTATTCGGTCCACCAGCCTTCGACCAGTTCGGCCTCGGCTTCGGGCATGTCAAACGGGACACGTTCCACTTCGGCAATCATCGTGACGAGGAACAGCACGGCCCCCAAGGGCATCAAGAAGAGGTTCCACGCACCGGCTGAATGCTGGAAGTGAATGCTGTCAATGATGTTGAACGTGCCCGAAAGGATGGCCACGGACAGCAGCGTCAAGAGCAGTGGAATCTCGTAAGCCGTTAGCTGCGCTGCCGAGCGGATGCCTCCGATGAGGGTGTATTTGTTGTTGGAAGACCAACCGGCAAAGAACACGCCGATGGGCGCAATTCCGAAGATGGCGATGGCATAGAGAATGGACAGGTCGGGGTTGGTGGCGTATATGCCGCTTGAAAGGGGAATCATGCCCAGAATCAGCAGGGTGGACGAAACGATCAGGAAGGGCGACACCTCGAAGATGAGGCGATCGGCTCGTTGCGGGACCATGTGTTCCTTGACCAGGAACTTCATGCCGTCAGCCACGTTCTGGAAAAACCCTGGAACGATGGTTTTCCCCATCCACGACCGGTTGTTGACCCGATCCACGGTGGCGAACTTCTCGTCGCGATTGCCGAAGTTCTTGTTGAGGTACTTGTTGACCGCACCCAGCGGCTTGCCCAAGCCAAACGGAAGCATGTTCCACCACTCACCTGCAGTGACACCGTTTTCGCCCACCCAAAGCGAACGAAGCGCGGTGGTTGCACCGTACCGGTCTTGCATGCGAGCCACTGCTTTGCGCTCGATCCAGAGGATGGCGAACTGGGAAAAGAACAGCAGCAAGAACACGACGTTGACCACCGCAAAGGTGGCGACGGCGAACGAGAGGCTGCTGGCGCTCTCCTCAAGCGGCGTGCCCTCGAGGACACCGATGATGCCGGAGCGAAGCAGGCCGTCCTTGCTGAGGAAAAAACCAACCAGATCGTAATTGTCCTTCATGCGTTCACCTCAGCGGTCGGTCTCTCCAATGCACGGGTCAAAACTGCCCATGATGGCCGGAATGTCGGCGACTTTGTAGCCGATCATCGTCTTGGCAACGAAGGGGATGGTGATGAACATCGGCGAGCGGATGGAGAGTCGGTACGGGTTCTTCCCACGCCCGTCGCCCCCGCCTTGGATGTAGAACTGGGAGGCGCCCCGGGTGCATTCGTAGTGCGAGAAGCCGGTGGCGCCCTCGGGTGCACGGGTGGGGGCCTTGGCGAGGATCATCTCGTCGCCGTTGGCGTAGTTGGTGTTCTTTCCGCCGGGAATCTTTTCGATGGCGTCGAGCATCATGCGGCACGACTGACGCATTTCTTCCATTCGAACGCGGTACCGGTCGTAGCAGTCGGCACCCTTGACCGACGTGGGCTTCTCAACCGCAGGCTCCCAATCGACCTGATCGTACACCGAATACGGGTGGGCCCAGCGAACGTCGTAGTTGACACCGGCCGCTCGGATGTTGGGGCCGGAAACCCCGGCGTTCACCATTTCCTCGGCCTTGGCGTAGCCCACGCCTTGGAGGCGAACCAACCAGATGGTGGACTCGTCGAGCATCATCTCGTATTCGTCGATTCGATGCTCAAACAGTTTCACCTTGGCGATGAGACGGTCGGCGAACCCGACCGGCATGTCTCGCTTGACCCCGCCGACTCGCGGGTAGTTGTAGTGCATGCGGGACCCGCCGAGCTCTTGAAGCAGGTCGAGGAACATCTCGCGGTCCCTCATGCACCAGGTCATGAGGGTCAAGCTGCCGATGTCGGGGCCGTAGGCACCCAGCCACATCAGGTGAGAAGCAAGACGTTGGCACTCTGCAGCGATGAGGCGAATGTATTCGGCTCGTTCGGGGACTTCGACCTCCAAAAGGTCCTCTGCAGCGTAGATGTAGGAGTTGGCCCACGTCATTGCGCTGACGTAGCAGAGTCGGTCGCAGTACGGGGTGATTTGAGTGAAGTCCCTCGCTTCGGCAATCTTCTCAACGCCGCGATGGATGTAGCCAAGTTCAGCATCGGTGTCAACCACCGTTTCACCGTCAACCTTGACGCGAAGGGTCCACAAACCGTGCGTCATCGGATGCTGAGGGCCCATTGTGATCCACATTTGCGCCATGATCTCACCTCACTTTACACGACCCTCGTCGGTTGGTTTTCGACCGAAGCCCTGGGCATCGTCGTACATTTCGTTGAAGTCGTGGTAGCGGATTTTGTGTTGCTTCTGCAACGGGTGGAACCCTTCCGGGCTGTCGTGGGGATTGAGGACGCGATGCATGTTCTCGTGGCCTTCAAACTGGATTCCGACGAGGTCCCACGTTTCCTTCTCGTTCCAGTCGGCGCCAACCCACAGGGATTGGACGCTGGGCACCGACGGCGTCTGACCCTGAGGAAGCGTGAGGACGACCTCAACTTCGAGGGGGACGTCCATGCCTTGAAGCTCCTCAGCCACGTGAACGGTGTTGGTGTGAGGTGCTTGGTTGACGATGGGTTGGCGCATGAGGTGGTAGACCACTTCCCAGCCGCGCTCAGCACCGCCTTCGGGGTGGTGGGTTCCCGTGACCATTGAGCAGTAGTTGGTGCCGAGGTCAAACTTGAGGTGCTTGGCCACCGCCGTCCAGTGCTGCGGTGGTGCGACGATGCGAACAAACGCCATCTTCAGGGCGTTGGCATGGTGCTCAACGGTGGCCACGACGTCTGAACCGCCGAAGCGAGCATTGACGCTTTCAACGGCGTGCTCGGCCGCAGCATCGGCCTGTGCGTTGGTGATGCGCATGCCCATGCTCAGTCCTCCCCGACGATGATGGGTTTGTCACCCTTACGGCCGCTGCTCGGGGCGGCGCCGATGCGGATGATCTTTTCACGCAGCAGTCCAAACCCGTCGATCAGAGCTTCAGGTCGTGGCGGACATCCGGGGATGTAAACGTCAACGGGAATCACCGTGTCCACGCCTTCGAGGATGTTGTAGGATTGGAAGTACGGACCACCTGAAATGGCGCATTCACCCATGGCGATGCAGTACTTGGGTTCGGGCATCTGTTCCCAAAGGCGAACGATTTTGTCGGCGAATTTCTTGCTGATGGGGCCGTTGACGAGCAGGACATCGGACTGGCGTGGAGACGAACGAAACAGCACGCCGAAGCGGTCGCCGTCGAAGCGAGGGGTTGCGGCCGCAGCCATTTCGATGGCACAGCACTTGATGCCCAAGTGCAACGTGAACAGCGACTTTCGTCCCGCCCAGTTGAAGTAACGCCCGGCCAAGACGCTGAGGAACTGCTTGATTTTCGTCGCCTTCAGGGCTTCGTCGGTCACGTCTCCAACCATTTCAACGAGCGCGCGGCTGTTGAACGCTGCGTAATTTTCGTCCTGTCCTGCCATGATGCTTCACCTCAGATGTAAATGCGACCTCGCTTGCGGAACACGTACCACACGCCAAGCGACATGGTGGCAAAGAAGATCCCCAGAATCGTCAGGGCGTCGGTGGCTCGGGCGACGGCGCCGTCACGGTCAACAACGCCCTCTGCAGTGGCGTCGGAGGCCACCATGCCACCCAGGACGAGGAACATGAACGCGACGTCAAAGACCAGGAAAATGATGGCGTACCAGTAGTATTGGAAGTGGAATTGAATCATGGCTTCTCCCACGGGTTCGCTTCCGCATTCAAAGGTGGTCAGACGGCGAGGGTAGAGGCTGTGATCGCGTTCGTAACCTTCCAGGAGGTACGAGCGTGTAATGTGGGGGCGAGCCGGGTCAACCTTGGGTCGGACCACCCACGTGATGAGGAAGTTCGTAAGGGGCATGATGATGCCGACCACCGTGAGAAACCCGATGGAAAGATAGGCACTTGGAACGGATTCAAGTCCCGACATTGGTTCACCCCCGCGGAGAGCGCTGACGCTCTCCGTTCTTTCCCACCCGAGGCCCCTCCATAAGCGTTGTCAGTCGCCTCGTTCACTGAGGGGGTGAACAGCGTGGACCTTCATGGGCGCAGGCCCTCGTTTTTACGGCCTGCCCGAGGACGAGTTCAGGGTCATCTTCGGCGGTTCAGAAGAGCGGCGATGAAGAGCGCCACGAGCACGAGGCCTGCGACTTGAGCGACCATGGTTTGAGAGAGGCCAAACACGCCCTCTGGAGGCGTTCCTTGGGCGGCAAATTCGATGTTCTGGCGATCAAGCACGCCGGTTTCGGTCGGCTCCGCTGAAACCGTAAACTTGTACGTGTCCTCCATTTCTGCTCCGTAGGGTGCTCGTACGGTGACGTTGACGTACAGCGTTTCGCCCTCGTTGACCATGCAGATCAGGTCGTTGTTTTCTGGTCTGCAATCGGGGTTGTCGCTGTCGAGGATAACGGACCAGCCTCGAAGGTTTTCTGAGGCAAACACTCGAATCTCGCTGCGAATGTTGCCGGTGTTGACGATGCTGATCTCCTGGGTGACGGCAGGCTGACCGTAGACGATGTCGAGTTCCTGACGCTCACCGGCTTCCATGAACGCAAGTTCGTGCACGATGCTGACCTCGAGCGAGATGGTCACCAATCCGGATCGGTCGGCTGCGTTGGACTCGCTCGTCACGAGGATTTCCAGCAGGCCTCCCTGGCCGGTTTCAGCCCCAGGGTTGACGCTGAGGGTGAGTTCAACGTAGATCTCGAACTCGCGAACCACGTGATTGTCCACGAGCGACCTGGTGTATCGCAGGTTATCGGCCCCTTCGTAGGTCGTCTCGATAAGCGGTTCCTGCGTTTCGTTGTCCAACACGAAGGATTCGCTTAAGTTGCTCCAAATGCCGTACCCTTTTGGAACGAACAGGGCGCCGGTAACCGGTAGCCCGTCGGCCAACATTGAACGTGTGGCGATGCCCTCAAGGCCACCCAGTGTAAACACGGCATCGTCGTTGCCGTCACCGGTGTTCTTCACCCACATCCCCACGGTTTGTTGTCCGCTGGGTGGCAAGGTGATGGACCCTGTGGTCGCTGTGTCGGTGTTTTCCAAGCGCAGATCCATTGAGAAATTGCGGTCGGACAGCACGGCCAAGAACGTGCCTTGGCGCTGATTATCGGGGATGCCGTCGCCGTCTCTGTCCTGCCCGTTGGGGTCGTCTTTGTTCCGCACGCGAACGGTGACCCTTGAATTCTCAAGTTCCTCCTCGCCGTCAATGCTGACAACCAGGTAGACGGTGGTGGTGGTTTGTGGGTCGACGTCGATTTCGGTCATCGGCATGCCGTCCTCCGTCTCGAAGGACGTCCCCCAGCGTGGGCTGGCCGTCTGAGAGACCACCGAAAGGCCGACGGTGTCTCGTACGTTGCCTTCGTTGATGAGGTCGATGGGGAAGCGAACTTCCGTCCCTGACCGTCCGGTTTGGTCGGTGGCTGGTGTGTCGATTTCAAGGGCGTGAACGGCAGCGACGGTGACGCGCACCGAGACCGTGTCGTAGGCTGTTCCTCCCGAGGAGGGAAGAACGCTGAACACGAGTTCAATCTCTTCGGTTGCGAGTGCATCGGCGGGAACGCGGACCGTGACGCCAACGTTGGCGGTCTTTTCGTTGCCGTGACGGGAACCGACCGAAACGCTCGACGTTTCGAGTTGAACGGCCCAACCCGTCGGAGCGATGGAAGACGCCACTCGAAGGTTGTCTTGTCCGTTACCTTGGTTGGTGATCGTCAGCGTGGTTGATTTGTTGCTGCCCGGTTCGATGTTGGACAGAACGGCGTTGGCCGCTGAGATGCTGGCGCCACGGGATTGCCCAACCGTGATTCGGAGTTCGGCTCTGCAATCGTCCTCAACCGGGGCGTTGCCGTCTTTGCCGCCGATGTTCACGACGACTTCGGATCCCGCAGAAACCGAATCGTCAGGGGAGACGATGAAATCGAACGCCCGTTCCCCGTTTCCGTTGTCGTATGGAAGCAGGCCAGAAGCGGCGCCGTCAACCTGGACCCAAGCGCTCTTGCTGCCTTCAACCACGGCACGAACCGTCCAGTCGGTGTTCCCAACGTTGGTGTAGGTCGCCGTAATTTTTGTTTCTGCATCGGGATTGACGCTCACCGATGTCTTGCTCAGCGAGACCTCGCACTTCCGCAATTCTGGGACGTTGAGCACGAATTCTTCGGTATCGCTTGCCTCCTGCGTGGGGTCGTTTCCGACGTTGGCGGTGACCTCCCAGCAGTACTTTCCGTCAGCAGCGCCTTCAGGGACCTCAACGGTTGCGAACACGATCTCAGAGTCTTCAGCGCCAAGGTTGAACGACGTTTGGTCCAACTCGACCGTGAAGGAAGAGGCTGGCTCGCAGCCGGGACCGGAACCCTCGGCGAGCGTGAGGTTGACGCTGGCCTCAGATTGGCCGGTGTTCTCAACTTCGATGCGATAGTCAAGCTCCTCCTCGCCGTTCCAATCCTGTTCCTTGTTGTCGGCGCTGCCCACCCGTTCGTCAATGATGACATCAACGGCAAACAGCGTGCTGCCGGAGCCGTCGCCGGCCGTCGTCGTGACGGTCACGGATTCCTGGGCGGGGGCACCGGGTTGGTCGGGCGGCGTGGCTTGTTCGGTGGCGGAAACGGTGACCGTGGTGTCGCAGGACCCCTCAGCGGCCTGAGTGAGCGTGATGTTCATCGATGCTTCTTCGTAGGANCCGGCATCGATGGGCCCGGTGATTTGGGTGATGGTAGAGGTGTACGCGTTGCATTCTTGCGTCGCTTCTTCGTTGGTTGAGAGCGACACCGTGACCGGGTTGGAGCCGGTGTTTCGAACTCGGATGGTGTACTCACCGGATTCGCCGGGGTTGACCTCCAGCGCGTTGGGGATGGCGGTGACCATGATCGATGCGTCGCGACCTTCGGCCGAAACGACCGGGGCGGTCAGCGGCAGGAGGGCGCTGCACATGACCAGCACCATGAAGACGGCCGCACGGCGAGTGGTCTTCGACGCACTTGCCGTAGGCACCATGCACTCCGCTCAGCGTTCTCCTATCAAAACCCTATGCCGGTGGTGCATCAGCGGACGCCTTCAGTCATGCCTTTTGGAAGGTGGAGGCTGGAGCGCCGCAATTGACGCAGGTCGTGGCCTTGTGCGCCTCGCATCCGTTGTGTCCGTCTGCGTGGTACCGTGCGCCGCACGTGGGACATCCAACCATCGCTGTGGTGATGGGTTCACGGCACGTCCAACAGGTCGGCGGCGCAACAGCCGGTTGGGCAGCAACAGGGGCGGGAGCCGTTGTTTGCGCAACGCTGCCTTGAGCCAGCACGGGGAGGCCGTGGGCGGGCAGCGGGAGGACGACGGTTGACGCCTCAGTTGGCGCACGACGTTGGCGGGTTACCTGGAATCCATAGGCTGCAACGACCGCGAGGACCACAGCGCCCAGAAGCACCAACGTCAAACCCGAGCTGAGGCCGCTTTCACCCGAGGTCCCGATGGGTTCGCCCGTGGAGGTTGCGGAGAAGGAGAAAACGGGCTCGGAGGCCGTGCTTTGAACCAGTTGAAGAACAACGTTGGCGGTACCGGGTGAATCCGCACGAACGTTCAGACGAACGACCACCGATTGACCGATCTCGAGCTTGACAAGGTCATCACCGTTCAAGCCGACCGTCCAATCCGACGGACCGCTGACCGTGAGTTGACGCTGCAGTGGGGTGTTGCCGGTGTTGGTGAGTTCCACCTGGATCTGCCGTTCTTCACCCGTGGTGAACATCGGAACGGGGCCGATGTTCCACGAAACCTGCTCGTTGACCGCCACGAGAAGTCCGACGGTGGTGGTCCGCTCAACGCCCTGGTCGGTCAACACCAACGTGAACGATGGTTCGCTCATCGGCGCCATGTCACCGGCGATGAGAACGTTGCAGACAACCGGCGACACATCGCCCTTAGCGACGGTTGCAACCGGTGTGCACTCTCCAAACAACCCGTCCCCGAGTTGAAGCATGGCGCTCGGACTCCAAGCCGTCTCTGCTTCGTTTTCAAGCAGCCAGGTGAATTTCAGGTTCTCGCCGGACGGGTGGGTGCCTGCACCAAAGGGAACGTCGTAAACGGTGCCGTCTTCAAGTTCAAGGCTGAGGAAGGTCAGCGTAGGCTCGGGAAGGACTTCCACGGTCAGCGTGTCCTGCCACGTGAATCGGTCGGAGCCGTTGTCGAGATTCAGTTTCACCGTGCCCGTGCGGGCGTTTGGGCCCGCCTCCAGCGTGTAGAGAAGGTTCTTGCTGCTGGTCCAAGGAAGATCAAAGCTCTCCAGGTTCGTGGTGACGGTCCACCCGCTGGGCAATTCAAAGGAAGGGGTCAGGCCGAGATCAACGTTCCCGTTGTTTTCCAGCGAGTAGCGAAGGGCGACGGTGGAATCCGGGCGCAGCGTACCGATGTTCGATTCCAAATCGACGGTGAGCTCACGGATTGCTTTCACTTGAATGGGGATTTCAAACACCCGCAGTTCTTGCTGCTCGGTCTGACTCACCGCTGTAAGTTTCACAACCCGTTCGGCCCCGGCCGCCGTCATGACCTGCGGCGGTGTGAACGTCAACTCGACCGAGCGAAACGCTTCGTCGTCGATCAAACCCGTGGAACCGGACGCAGCACCGGCTTCGCTTCCCAAATTGATGAAACCGGCCTGCCACCCGGTGGGCGCTTCCAAAAACAAGTCGTAGCCGATGGGTGCGTTTCCGCGGTTGAAAAATCGGACGGTCATGTTCGTGGGGTCCGACGGATGCACAGGGACGACCTGATAGTCGAATTCAACGGCGGGGTCGGAAATTTCCTTCACCAGCATGTCGACGTTAAGCGGGTAATCCACCCCGTTGTCAACGTCCAAGGCCAGCAGGTCGATGCGATAGGTGCCCGGTGCTGGTGGTGCGGGGTGGACCAGCGTCACGGTGATCAATTCAGACGCTTGTCCGTCCATCGTGAAGTTTGATTCGGTGCTTCCAATGTACCACGGCATGGCTTGGCCAGTCTCCAAGTGAATCACTTGACCGGTCTGCATGGAAGCGTTGGTGGAAATCAAGGCGGTGTTCGTTAGGGAGATGTTCCATGACGTTGTGGTGATGCTGCTGGAATCGAGGGTCCGAACCCGTGCGTCGGCCTCCAACTTCACCCCCGGTGCCGTGACGTTGACCTGAACGTCCAAGCGATTGTTGTCCTCTCGGATTTCTTCCATGTCGTCGTCCGGATCGATGATGAACGAGAGAACACTGGTGCCCGCTGCTTGGGGCGTCCAATCCCAACTCAGCACTTTGCTCGACCCTGCCCCCAGCGAGATGCTGGTTTGTGCCAATTCGGTGCCGTCCACCTCAAACGCAACGGTGAACGTGTCCGCCATGACGTTTCCGAAGTTGAAGAACTCCGTTGTCAGGCGTACGGGGTCGTCCACCTGCGGAATGGCAACGTCCATCTCAAACGCCTCGGAAACCACCATTGGGTCGGGACGCAAGTCGTTGACGCCGTGGCCCAACACCGCAATGGCGTAGGGCTGGGTTCTGCTTCCACTGTGTTGAGTGTCCTTGACCTTCACCGTCCATGTTCCTTGGGCTGCGTTGTCGATCAGGACGACTTCGAGGTTGTTCACGCTGTCTCGACTGCCTCCCGTGGTGGACCGTCCGTTGGCAAAGTCGTTGCCTTTGTACACCGTCCCGTCGGGGGCCGTGACCTCCAAGTCCAAATCGTTGACCAGTTGAGCCGTTGAGAAGCGAGAACCTCGTTCGTCCGACCAGGTCAGAACGGTTTTGAACATCCCTGAAGACTGAGAGACGTTGAAGGAGTACAGCTTGCTGTTACCGGTGCCCGACATGACGGAGCGATCGTCCACCCAGATTCCTTGCCCGCCTGGAGGTGCGAGGCTGTTACGGAGGTTCACTCGGCCCCAACCCTCGTCCTTGTTGGGGATGTCCCTCGTCCCGATGTCCTGCGCTCCAAGGACGAGCAGGGCCTTGACCAGCGCACCTTGAGGCGACGGGCGCTGGGCGATTTCTTCGAGGTATTCGCGAACCATCGCCGCTGCGCCGGCGGCGTTGGGGGTGGCCATCGATGTCCCGGTGTATTCGAGGTAGTACGTGTTTCTCCACGTCGCCGTTCCGGTGTCGCCCGCCTCCTGTGCGCGGCAGGACCGAACGTAGCCACCCGGCGCCACGAGGTCGGGTTTGATTCGACCGTCTTCGGTGGGACCGCGGGAACTGCCGCTCATCATGACGTCGGGGGCGCCGCTGTACCGGTTCTTGTGGTTGCCCACGGAAATGATGTTCTTGGCCGTAGCGGGCGGGGAAACGGTCCCGGAATTCGGTCCGTCGTTGCCCGCTGCAAAGAGAATCGTCAGGCCTTGTCGGCCGTTGTAGTAGCGGTCGTAATAGCTCGCTCGGTCGTCGACATCCTCGGTCTCTGAGTTGTACTTGGATTGCTGACTGGCGGAAGAGGACCCCCAGGAATTCGTGTGGGTGCGTGCGCCGGCGTTGTAGGCCGTGTTGAGCAGGTTGTTCAAGGAAGGCGACTGAAAATTGCCCGTGTTGTCGTTTTCCATGGCTTGGAAGTAAAGTTCAGCGGCTTGCGCAACGCCGCCGTAGCCGCCACGGAATCCATCGCCGAGGACCGTGCAGGCCACGTGGGTCCCGTGGCCGGAATGCCGATCCGCTGTTGAGCCGTCTCCGATCACATCGTAGTTGCCCACAACTCGCGTTCCAAAGTCGCCGTGGTCCTCGTCCAGGCCCGCATCGGCCACCGCCACCGTTTGGCCGGAGCCGTCCAAGTCCGTGGTAAAGTACGTCGTCATCGCATTTGCGCTCATGTGTCCGCGAGACTGATCGTTGAATGCAGCAAAGGCCGGGTCCGGTCTGAGTTGCATCAACGACGGTTGTCGGAGGAGCGTGGGAAGATCAGCGCCGGCCAGCGTGCCCTCGTACCGTCCCTCATCCCATGCTCGCCAGTCGTCAAACACTTCCCGAGCCACGTCTTCGAGGCTCTGTTCAAGCGACACCCCCGTGCGGTCCAGCAAAGAAACAGCGTCCATCGGGCCCGCATCGTCCCGCCAGCCATCAAGGCGAAGAAGCATGGTCTCCAAAGCGGACTCGCCCTGCTCAAACAACACGATGTCCAGCAAATCCTGGTCGAGGAAAAAACCGAGAGGCACGGCGTGACTGGTCATGACACCGGGCTGCTGTTCGGCCTCAACAAGAGCGGCAGGCGTCCCTTGGACCAGGAGGCCGGAAGGGGCGATGTACTCGCGCACAGCGAGACCGGGGACCTGCCCGAGGCCACCACGGACGTCCTGCAGACGCAGTTCGTTTGATACGATGAGCAAAAGGACGTCAAAACGCGGCTCGAGAAGGGCCTCGGGCACGGGTTGATTCAAGCGCAATCCGCCGACGTCAAAGACGCCCATCGGGGATTGAGCGAGCGGAGCCCTTGTTTCGGTGGAAAGACGCTCGTCGAACAACCCTTGGGCCTCACGGTACACGTCTTCACGAACGTCGAAGCGAACCCATTCCGGATTGAACGTGGCGGCCTCGCCGCTGGCGCCGTCTTTTGGGAGCAGAAGGGAGGACGACGTGGAGAGCAGGAGGAGGAGAACAAACAGACCCGCTGAGAGGCGGTTGGACTCTCCAGCCATGCAGTAGCCTCCTGCTCCTGTCCTTTATCGGTTCGGTCTGCTTGTCCCTACAAGCCTCAATCCAACGGCCAGACGTGACGGTCGGCTTTGTCCATGAAAATCTCCTGCGACCAATCCCCAACCTGGTGGGTGAACGCTGGAGGCTGGCGAAGTTTTCCGGTGTAATCACGGTATTCGAGATCGATGACGATGGTGTAGTCGTCCCAAACCGTGTGGCCAAGGACCATCATTTCGAGGTCGTCGCCCGAAATCGATGAGTGGCTTCCCAATCGATCGAGTTCCAGCGACATGACCTCGATGAGCTCGCCGTCCGCCGATTGGAATTCAACCTCCAACTTGACGTCCGTGATGGCTCGGCTGCCGTCGTTGTGCAGCTCGCTCATCATCAGATGACCACCGCGCTGCATGTAGTGCGTTTCCACGGTTACGGCGTCGCGAGGAAGCAGCCAGTACCATCCGCTCACGGTCATGGTGATGATCATGAACAGCACGGCCCCGGCCATGGCCACTCGAGACGGGGTGATTTCACGCTTCAAGGTGAGCAACAACTTGGCTGCCTCTTGCTCGGCTTCCCAATCCTCGAGTTCCTCGTCCTCGGGAGGTGAGCCTCCTTGGCGCAGACGATCGGCCGATAAATCCGTCATGATGCATCACCCGAAAATCATGGCCAACCCACTGGCAATCGCTGACCCGATTGGGTCGATGATCATCACGTGGCGCGTTTCGACGAACTCGCCGGTTAAGCTGCCCACCAGGGACAAATCCGTGACGATGCCGTTTACGCCCATGGAGGATGCTGTTGGAATGATGCCCGTGAACTGAGCGTCAAGAAGCACCGCACGTCCTTCCATTTCGAAATCGCCAAACACCGGGTGCAACCACGGTTCGACCACGCCGGGTTGAACGAAAGCTTGGGCCGTAGCGACCAGACGACCGTCGGTGATGTCGTCGATCACGATGAGGGGGTATTCTCCCGGACCCGAATAGATGTGGATGGTTGCGCCTTTGAGGTTTTGACCCACCACTTCGACGCGGTCGATGGTCACGCCGGGCGTGGCGGGGACATCGGTCTGGCGTACGTACACCTTCTTGACGCCCGAACCGGACGATTTGACGCGCATTCCAAAGTCATCGGTCAATTCCAGCACGAACCGGGTCGGCAAATCCTCTGCGAGCATCAGCACGTCGCCCTTGGCTTCGATGGCACGACCCTTGGCTTCGAGGTACAGGTCCATGTCGTCGGTGTTGGACGAGTAGTCGAGGGTCCTCATCCCCTGGAACGCTGTTTGCTTGCGAATGTCAAACCGACCGTCGGGTTCGGTGACGAGGTTCATGTCACCGGGCAGATCACGCATGAACGCCGTTGAGGGGTACCAGAACCCGTCCACGTACCGTGACTGCTGAATCATCAGCGAATCGGATGAGTGCCCGTTGTCGCGGTATTCCTCGGGGACGAACACCACCAACGAGAGCACGTCACCGACCACAGCGGTCAGGTTGGTTGAACGCGGTATACCGACCACCAAAGCCTCCACCCGAGTGAGGGCATCGTGGTCGATGAAGATGGCGTGAGCTGAATTCAAGCGCACGCCGGCATCGTAGGACATCTCCATGGACACGCGGGGGACGGTCAGGTTCTCTTGGGTCGAGAACACGACGTTGACTTCCACGTCACGCGGCTGCTCCGTGTCGAAACCGTCGATGAACAACTCAACGTCTTGCCCGTCAAGACCGTTGGCCACCACGGTGATTTGGGGGTACATCGGCTGCCACTCCGACATCATCAACTCAACTTCGTAGGTGGGTACGCCCTCCAGCACGCGGAAATCGTAGACGATGTTGATCTGCCCCGCCGGCAAGGAAGGAAGCCAAGCGCGCAGGTGCCATGCACGCATGTCGCGCAGCGTGATGCCTTCCTCCTCCATGAGGGTCAGGTTCACGCCCTTGAGCTCGTCGGAGGAGACCCGTCCGTCCTCCAGCGCCTCCACCAACGGTTCCGCTGCGGTGAGGTTGACGGTGCGAAGAATGGCCAAAGCGTTCGCCCGCTCGGAGGCGTCGATTCGACCGTCGCTGAGGATTTCTTCCATCGGACCTCGGTCCGTGGCGGTGAAGGTTGGCATGCGCGAGAGGTTGGTTTCGACACGGGTCTGCTCGAGCGCCTCCATACCGATGCCGTGCATCCAATCGGGCTCGGCTTCGACGTTGGAGCCTTTTTTCAGGTCCACCGTCATGTTGAACGCCTCACCCGTGAACAAGTCCAGCTCCAAACTCATGTTCTCGCTTTCCCCGATGTCGCCGCCGACGTTCACCGTCAGTGCATGAACAAAGTCGTTGACGACGCTTCCGAAATCGACCAAATCACCGAGGAAGAACGACAGCCCTTCGATGCCCTCTTCCTCACCGAACGTCGGGAGTGCGAGCCCTTCGGAATCGACGTCCGACGGGAGGGACAGCGAGATGTTTGCAGGCAAGGGGTCGAAGTAGACCTGCCCGTTGAGTCCGAGGAAGGGGTTGGAGTGGACGGTGGCGTCTTCAAACGACACACTGAACGGTGACGACGAACTTCGAACCAGGCGAACCTCGGAGGTGCCCTCCGGGCCGCTTGCACCCGGGGTGAGCGGGCTGAGGCGCTCCATGGCGGTGATGTCGGACAGTTTCAGGCTCAGGCTGGCCTCGGCCGTGTCCTCGTTGACCCAGAAACGCATGTGGTCGCCGTCCATCGTCAACGGCGAGGTTGCGTTGGTCATCTGCATCTGTATGCTCTCCATCGGAGCGTCGGCGACGTAGCCGACGGTATCACCGAGCACCAAAGTGAATTCTGCCGGAAGGCCAGAAAGGCGTATGGCGTTTCGCTGCTCGCCCGACTGGCCTCCGTAGGTGATGGTTCCGATGGGTTCGCTGGCGCGGTATTCAAGCGATTCTGCCTGCTGAAGGATGTCGAATTGAGCAGGACGGTTGGAGACGAGGGCGGACTGTTTGGTGGCGTTGGGCAAGTCGCTGGAATCGTGCTTAAGGTGGCCGATCAGGAGCGCTCCTGAGGCGGATCCGTCGAGTTGCATGTTTCGCACTTCGTTGACGGGATCAAAGTCGTGGCGAACGTGGGAAATGCCACCGATGGACATGCTCATGGCGACCGGAACCAAGGGGTCCACCGGTCCGAGGCGGCCGTTCACCACCGCGATGTCGGTGTCTTCGGAGAGGAGAATGTGATCCGTGCCCGGGAGCCACGGCTGCGGGCTGCTCGCCAAAGCGAAACGCATGTGCTCAATCTCCATGCTTTCGCGCTCCCCGTCCGGCAAGGTTTGCTTGACCTGATTGAAGCCCTTGATGTCGATGACACCACCGGTGGATCCGGCGGTTCCGACGACGGCGTTGGGCAAACCGTTGAGAATGCTGCCAATGTCCAACACGATTTCAACCACCGTCAGAAGAGCGTTGTCAAAGAACTGGGCGAGCGTGTTGAGGTTCGGGTTGTCAAAATTGACCCGAGCGACGCCCGTGGATGAGAGCAGGAAACTTCCCTGAATCACGATGACGCGTGGAACGTTGTCAATCTCCACGAGCATGGAGGAACTGTCCCCGGCGTACCCACCTCGCTTGAAGGTTGATGCGTAGTTGAATTCCTTGATGGAAGAGGTTCCCGCAATCAGGAGAAGCGTGTTGGGTGGCTGGGCGGGATTCAGCGGCAGGGTCGGGTCGTTGACGTTGTTGGAATTGTCTGCCGAGAAATTCTTGATGGCGATCATCAGCGACAAACGATCGGGGATTTCACCCGGGAGGTTCAGTGATCCTGGGGCCTCACCGATGGTCGTGAAGATGGCGGCGATTTCCTCGGGATGGAGGGAGCCTGAAGGCAAGCCGCGTATCCACAACCTCGAGTCCGTGACGTTGCCGAAGGGGCTGTCGCCCTCCGGCACGTTTGACCGGTCCTCAAAGTAGTGAATGTACACGTCCGTCCCGACGTCGGAGTAAATTTCGATGGTGTCGAAACTGTTGTCCCCGAGGTTGTCGTTGCGCAACGTGAGGTCAACCTCGCTCGGGATGATGGTGCCGCCCTCCTCGGGGTGGAAGCCAACGTCGAGGTAGGCGTATTCGAGGATCTCAATTGAGCGATCGGGTTGGACCTCGCCAAAGTGGACGTAGCCAACCCCGATGCCGATGCCGCATTTGTGGTCCCGACTTGACGCATCGTAATCCGTTTCAGCGTCGTAATTCAGCGTCTCACTGCAGTCGGTTTGGTCGTTGCTTCCAGGTGCGTTGGGGTTGGTGAGGCGAACCGCGTAGGGGGCGGTGATGCCCGTGAGCGAGAGGTCGCTGGAATTGACGTTGCCGAGCAACAGGGACGCGATGAATTCCTGAGGAAGTGCAAGAGCGTTGGTGATGTCAAACGAGATGCGCTCGATGCCAACACCGAGGGTGACGTCCGCCGGGGGTTGCGTGAAGCGAGTGTCAACGACAACGGCGTAGGATTCGGAGTTTGAGAGGGTGATGTCGAACGCAAGGCCCTTCATGAGGGAGACCTCCAAGTGCTCCAATTCGTTCCACAACGGGTCGTTGAGGTTCAATGCGCTGACCGCCCACTGGAAGGTGGGCCGTATCCAAAGTTCGGTGGGAAAGCCGGGAGCACCCGGGACCGGATTGTCCCCCGTTTCAACGCCAAAGCCCTCGCCGGGTGTGGTCAACCCTTCCAAGGTCAAAGCCACCGAAAGGTCGTCGTTGTTGTCGCCGTCAATGTCGATGTAATTTTCAAACAACACGAGGTCCGTGCCCACCAAGAGCTCACCCGTGAAGGTGCCTTGGTCCCACGCCTCGTAGGACGGTCCGTTGTTGCGGGATGAAAAATTCACGTAGATGGCGTAGGTGTTGATGCCGATTCCAAGGAGGTTGTCAAGGCCCAGGTTGTCGATCGAAAACAGCGTCTCCCACAGGTTGTAAGGCCATGCTTCCGGGTGTGTGGCCACGTCGGTCAGAAATTCATAGGGGCGCGGGTGGTCCTCCTCAAACGGAGACGTGTCGCGAAGTTCGACCTGATTGAGGACGTTTTCAGCGTCCGCCAGAGCGTCGCCCGACCTGACGGGGCGTTTCGAGGCGTCCACCAAAGCGAACGAGGACTGTGCCCCTTGAATTGCCACGAGCGATTCGTCCTCCGCCGTTCGGTCAGCAAGCGTTTCTGCAAGGGCATCGAGGACGCCGAAGTCGTCCCTCGCCACGGTCGTGTTGCCTGAAACGGGTTGCATCATGGAGAGCAACATCACACCGACGAGGAGGACGGCCACCCGACCTCGCCGGTTTGCTTGGGGCAAGCCTGCTCGCAAGAGGCGCAACGCAGGCTCATCCATGCTTGGACCTCGGCGCTTCTCCTTTGAGAAGGATTCGCAGGATTGCCTCAAAAAAAGTGCCTTCGAGTCAGCGTTTCAATCGCCCACGGTGATGGTCTGATCGGCGCTGCACGCAGGACAGGCCACGACGGCCTGTGCAACCCCCGCAGGTACGTCGACCTCAAACACGGCGCCGCACGCACCGCAGGTGTGGCGTACGGAGGACGGAGCGGGCGGAGCGGGCGGAGCGGGCAACGCCACCGGCGATTCGTTCTCGGGCGAGACCTCTGCTGGCTCAGGAACCGGGTGTGGCTCGTCATCGGGAAGCGCAACCGACGGTGGCATGGCCACGGACGCAGAAGCAACCACGTCGGTATCGATGGAGACCGCAGCCGCTCCGGCGATTTCCTCAACGAGATGTTCCAGCGATTCATCGATGGTCTCATCGCCTTCATCGCTCAGCAACGCAGCGGCCTCGGCTGCAGCGGACTGGCTGGCTTGAGAGAGCGGGGCCTGGGAGAACGTGGGCGGCGCAAATCCTGCGTTCGAATCCATCGGCTGGTTTGAACCTCCATAAATCGCTTCCATCTCGGCTTGCTTTTCGGCCGCACGCCGGTCTTCGGTGGAGACGACATCACCCGCATCCAGCCCTGCATGAACTTCGGCCTTGGCGAACCACCCAATGCGACTGCGCTCGGCGACCACGGCCATGTGAGCTTGGGCCTCCTCCCCGTCCAGACCGCGCTGGATGAGCATGTTGAAACCGCGATTTCGCTGAAGGCTTCGATACCCAGCGATGGCGATGGCGACCAGCATGGTGAGGGCGACGAGAAGCAACGCCCCCCCGGTCCAATACGGCGGCGTTTCGGGAACCGGTTCAACCTCGATGGAAAAGGCGTAGGTGTCCGTGTTGCCGGAGGCGTCGAAAACGGTGACAACGATGTCCTGCATCCCCGCACGTTCAAAGTTGAACTGGGGATTGAGGCCCTTGCGATCGGGGTCGTCTCTGGCGTTTCCGTTGTTGTCTGTGTCCCGATCGGGTTGGAGGTCCCAGTGGACTCGAAGGTCCGTGAGTGAATCGTACAGGTCCACGACCTCCACCTCAATGCCCAAGGTCTCGCCTTGGGTGGCTTTTGAAGGGAAATTGGCCACCGACGAGGGAACAAACGTGGGAAGCGTTGGGTCCACGGATTTGATGCTGNCNGACACGTTGCCAATGTTTCCACTCTGGTCCGTCACCGTCAGCACCACGTTGTAGGTTCGAATTTCGTCGAGCGTGAGCAGGGCGGTGGTCTCGTTGCTCCACGGGACGCCGTCCACGGTCCATTCGCACGTTGCAATGAGGTGATCGTCCGTGCTTGAAGCGCAGGTCATTTCGACTTCGTCGTTGACGTTGACGCGCCAACCACCCGAAACCAGCGTTCCGTTGGTTTGCATGCGAGCAACGGGTGGGACCGTGTCCTCGACGGTGATGGTGTGGGTTGTTGAAGCGGTTTCTCCGGACGGTGCGGTCATGACAACGGTGACCGTTTTGACGCCGGGGAGATTCCATGAAGCGTCCACCAGCGACCCCGTGGCGTCCACATCGTTGGTCAACACCCCGTCGTTGTCTGCGTCAACACCGTCGTCCAGGTCCCATGCAAATGCGCCCTGTTGCCCCAAGCGGTTGGGTGTTGAGGAAGCATCCAGAGAAAGCGATTCACCCAGTGAGACGGTTCCCATCGCATCATCGGTGATGACGGGCGTGATGGGGGGTGCAAGTTCCAGCCGAACCGTGATTCGAAGCGCCTCGGTGCCGTTTCCTCCCCCCAGCGGTGCGCCGGTGTTGTCAACCACCACGATGAGTTCCTCACCGTCCAGCGAGGTCGGAACCTGCCAGGTCAAGGATTTGGGCGTCTCAACGGCCTGCAGGGCCCCTCCTTCGATGTACTGAACACCGATGGCCCCGCTGAGGTAGCGGTCGTGCTGCGTCCTTGTTTGAAGATACACATCGCCAACGGCCGTCAAGTCCCACGCCGACAGGACGACGGTGGTGCCGGCGTCAAGACGAAGTTCATCCCCTGAAAACAGCACTTCGTAGGCGCCTGGGTCCACCGCGACGAGGTCGTTGAACGGCGTCCAGTAGGCTTGGGTAAGGCGGGCGAGGCTCACCGAGACGGTGCTGCTTCCACCCCCCTGGTCGCCCTGCCCGTCGTCGCCGTCGTGAGCGGTGTTGTCGAGCACCATGTACCAGCGCTTGGCTGAAATGGAAGGAGGTACTTTCCAGTGAAACTCGAGCGCGCCAAGCGCCGATTCCGTGCTCGCGGGTTGGGCCATGGAGGAGCGNTAGGATTGCCCCAGCTCGTAGGGTTGAATCCCGTTTTGGTCAAAAAAGAGCACGTCGATGGCGTCGTCCACCACAATGATGCTCATGGCGTAGACATCGCCGGGTTGCAGAAGCCCGAGGTCAACGGTGGTGCACGCACCGTCGTCCACATCGAGGGTTGGCGGAAGACTCTGGGCCGATGCGGATGCACAGGTGGGGGCGTCTCGTCCGCTGTCGGCGTGGACGGAAAGCGGAGCGAGCAGGAGAAGTACGACCAAACCCCACGCCGTGGCCCAACGCATGCTCTCCCTCTCTCCGTCCTTGTCTTCAACGATTGGGTTTGATGTTCAACGAAGACCATCCATCGCCGCTCCAAACCAAGTGATGCACGCTGCCAAGGTCGTCAACGACCAGACGATCGTTGTCGTTGAGGGCGACCACCGGCAACCCGCCGGCCACGTCGCTGGCCTCGTCTTTCGCTGTTTTTGATGATTTGATGCGATTGGAGTAGTGGGTTAACGCCAGGCACGAGGCTCCGACAGCGCGAGCCGATTCAACCGCACCCGCTGCGGTGGAATGTTGATGCTGGTCGGCTTTGTCTTGCTGCTCGTTGAGAAAGGTGGATTCGTGAATGAGCAGGGTTGGGGCGACGTCGTCGTCCCAAGCGGTGGGGCGCGAAGCGGTGTCGCCGGAGATAAGGACGCTAACGGGTGCACGCTTGCCACCACGAAACCACACGGCTTCAAGCAAGTCACCGTTGTCGCGAGTGACGTTTTCACCCCGGGCGAGTTGGGCGCGCTCCTTCGTTGTTAAGCCGAGGTCGTCGGCACGAGCCCGGTCGAATTTCCCAGCCGTAGCGTGCTGTTGAACCATCCATCCGCACGAGGGAACGGTGTGATCAGTGGCCACCGGCACCAGCGTGCTGTTGGCCCACCCTTCGGGTTGAGGCATGCCCTCCAGCAGCACCGCTCCACCGGATTGGGGGTCCAGCTCGACCCATCGGTCGGCGTTCACGTCACCCAGCACCCAGCGTATTGGGAAGGTCAATCCGTTGCCTCCGAGCGCGTACCACGCCAACCACTGGCGAGCGAGGTCTGCGGGCGGAACAGCCTCGGGCAGGGGAGTGTCCTCAAGGATGGCATCCAGTGCGGCAGCGGACGTGGGTCCGAGAACGAGCAGGGGTTGCTGGCGACGTTCCAAATCCATGGATTGCAGCCACGGAAGGGCGCCCCATGTGTGATCGAGGTGCCCGTGCGTGAACGCCAGCACGCTCACGCTGCTCGGCTTGAGCGCCTCGCCCGAAGCGTGCTTCTTGAGTCGACGACGTTGCCGAGCATAGCGGGTCTGGAACCCCTCGCCCGCATCGATCACCGCAATGCCGTCGGGCCCTTTGACCAAGCTGCCGCTGACGGCACGGTCGGGCGTGGGTCGGGCGGATGCGGTGCCCAAAACGTGCACGTCGATGGCCATGCGCCTTCACCTCAGGATTGAATCGGGATGGGCGTCGGTGGGAACCATCTCAGAAGAACGATGTCGTCGATGGCCCGTATCCAACGCCATGGAACGGCCAGCGGAAGCGAACCCTCCACGAGCACTTCGGGCGTCCCCCTGACAAAGAGGTGCGTGCAGTGCAGAGATTCAGCGTCGATGACGGCATCGTGAACCACTCCGAGCCTTCGTCCGTCGGGCAGGTAGACGTCCAGGCCCGTCCAGTGGGACATGACCTCAACGCCTTGGACCATGCCCTTCGCTGTTGCTGAGACTCAATAAAGCCACGGCTCATCCACTGGACGAAGGCCACAATGTCGGGCCGGTGCGTTGGCCTCACTTGCCGCGGTTCAGGTTGGAGCGAAGCGAAGGTCGCAACTTCTCAGCGCCCTTCCCCTTGTTGTGCAGGCCGCGCCCGCGCTTGCCGGCAGAGGTTTTGCCTCGGTAGGCGCGTCCACGGTGGGCTCGCTTGCCGTTGGCACGAGAGAACACGCCGAGTTGCTTGTCGTTGACGATGGCGGGGTGGTGCGTATCGATCAGGATGACTTCGTAGTACTTGTGCTTGCCATCTTGGCCGACCCAGTAGGAGTTGAGGACTTCCAGGTTGGGGAAGTGGCGATTGACACGCTCTTCAGCGATGCGTTGCGTGTTTTTGGCCATGGTGATTTTGGAAATACCGGCCTTGGAAGGTTTGCGCTTCATGTGGATTTTGCCCTTGCGAAGGCCACCACGTCGAACACGGGTTCGGATGAGAACGACGCCTTGCTTGGCTTTGTAGCCCATCCGGCGGGCGGCGTCGAGACGGGTTGGGCGCTCGATGCGGCAGTTGACGGGTTCACGGCGCCACTGTGCCATGCGCTGCTGTCGGTACATGTGGGGCAGTGCATCCTTTGGACGTCGCCATGTGTCTCGAACGTGCTGGTACAAACCTTGCGCCATGGTGTTCACCTCCGCTTCTCAGCATCTCGCCGACCAATCTCCCCTTTATGAGCCTGCCCACGCGCTTCAAGCACGCTTACGGCGTCCAAATCGGCAAGCCTTCGGCGAGGATACCCCGCCATCCACCCCACAAGGAGGCGACGTTGGTCCATCCCATGTCCTGAAGCGATTTTGCGGCAATGGCGCTGCGGTAGCCGCCCCCGCAGTAGAGCACGATGCGTGCGTCGTCGGCGAAATCATGCTTCTCCACGTCTCGCTCAATCACGCCCTTGCCGATGTGAACGGCGCCCTCAAGATGACCGGCTTCAAACTCGTGTCGCTCTCGAACGTCGACGACCACCAACGGCGCGCCGTCGTCCATCATTTTGCGCACGTCCGAAGCTTCGCACTCAGCGATTTCGTTTCGTGCCGCTTCCACGATTGCAAGGAACCTCGGGTTGTGCTTTTTGGCCATGCCCTCACGAGAAGAGGTAGCCTCTTGAGGACATCGCCCCAGCCGCCAGCATGGCAGGACAGATCACGGGCCTGACCGCCGTGATGGAAGCGCTCGAACAAGGCGTGGCGGTCGACCGGGTCCTCGTTGACCGAGACCACGACACGTCGGCGCTGCGCGCCCTGTGCGAGGCAGCCAAGGTTCCCCTGGAAGANGGATCGGCGAACGACCTTTGGCGCATGTCGGCGGACGGTGCNCANGTGGCGCTGGCCTTGGTTGGCCGCCGCCAAAGCACGNCCCTCGANGACGTCATGAAGTCGGGTGGCTGCGTTTGGTTGTTCGACGGTGTGGAATACTCCACCAACCTCGGTTTCGCCATCCGTACCGCTGAAGTCTCGGGTGCGGATGCCGTTCTCCTCAACGTCCCGAAAACGCACGAAGAGCGACGCACCATTCGACGAGCAAGCATGCGCGCTGACCGTTTCATTCCCGTGATTTACACCGATACAGAAGCAATCCTTGCCGCCGCGAAAACAAACGGTTTCCGAACGGTGGTGGCCGAAGACGTGGGCGAAAAAGGACCGTGGGACGAAGACTTGACCGGTGATGTCCTCCTGGTGGTTGGCGCCGAACGGGAAGGCGTCAGTCAACTCGTGCTCGACGCTGCGGACGCCGTGGTCAAACTCCCCATGGACGGGTTTGTCCCCTCCTACAACCTTCAGGTCGCCGTGAGCGTCCTGGCCGTGGAAGCCCTTCGGCAGCGTCAATCGTTGGGAAACTGAATTAAACCAAGGTTCCACACCTTAAGTCATGGGTTTTTTTGCGACCATCCGACGCGGCTGGGAAATGACAAAGTTGAGCATGAGCGTGGTTCGAAAGGACCCTGAGCTGCTGGTCTACATGATCATCGCCGGCGTGATGAGCCTGGCCTGCCTTGTCGGAATGAGCATTCCTCAGTACCTCGAAATGGAGTGGGCGGTCAACCCCGACGGATCGTTCACGTCGGCCTACCTTGGGTTCGCGTTCGTGGCCTACATGGTGCTCAGCATCATCGTGGTCTTCTGGAACTGCGCCATCATCGCCAACGCCAACATTCGCCTGACCGGTGGCGACCCGACCTTTGGAGACGGTCTTAACGCCGCCGTAAAGCGGCTGCCCATCATCGTCGTCTGGGGCATCATCGCCGGCACGGTGGGCCTGATCCTCAAGTTTCTCGAAGGCGCCGCACGAAGCAGCGATAACGACGCCATGCGAGCCCTCGCTACGGTGATTCACCTCATCGGTGGACTGGCGTGGTGGGTCATGACGTTCTTCATGCTGCCACACCTCATCCTGGAAGGCAAAAGCGTCGGTGATGCGCTCAAGTCCAGCAAGACCACCTTCTTCGGGACGTGGGGTGAAAACATCACTTCCGGTTTGGGCATCGGTCTCGTCGCCTTCCTCATCGGCATCCCCATCGTCGCTCTGACCGTCGGCCTGACCGCCGTCGCTGGACCGATCGGCCTGATCGTGGGCGCCATCGCCATCGGTTTGCTGATCGCATGGACCAACGCTGCAGAGCAGGTGGCCGTGGTTGCTTTGTACCGCTACGCCAAGGACGGCCAGATGCCGAAAATGTACCAGGACCAAGGCATGCAGGTCTACTCCTTTGGCAACGCCCAAACCGTCTGATTCCAGCCGACATCACGCTGGAACGTGCTCTTCAGTTGCCTGAGGAATGTCGGGAATTGACCAGCGCCAAATGGCGTAGGAAAGACCCAGCATGCCGAGTTGGGCCACCAAGCGAAGCACGTGCCAGTGGGTGGCGTAGGTCGTGCCGTCCAGCGGTATGTTGTTGACCCACATGTTGAGGTTCGCCCAGTAAATCCCCACGAGGAAGGCCATGCTTCCGAGTGCCGCATAGCGGCGGGTCAACGGGATGATCAGGCCGGCACCAATGGCGATTTCCATGACGCCGGTGATGAGCACCCANATNGTNGGGTCNCCCANNACNGCNGGAACNATNGGNTCNAACCAGGCNGTGTTGGTGAAATGCTGNACGCCGACGTTGACGTACATCGCCCCAAACACAACACTAGCGATTTGAATCGACCGATTCCTGACGTGCATGTGCATTCCTGCCGTTTGGGTGTGATTGATTGGTCCCCGCTCCCAGACTTGAACTGGGGACACCCTGATGTCTGCTGAGACGTTTGTTTTTACACAACTACAGTCAGGTGCTCTACCAACTGAGCTAA
>FUFK010042309.1_pt1 | contig 37185 bp, 29 predicted proteins | sample 1021851 | NCBI WGS metagenome assembly FUFK01 (sample SAMEA51879418, study PRJEB19060) | metagenome | reverse complement strand
TTTCCATATTCAGTATAAACATTAAGTTCATTTTTACTAAATCCCGCAAGTGCTATTTCTAGTATTGACTCAACATTATTTACNTGAATAAGATTGTAGGGTGGATAGTTTGTTGTNGTTTCNTAAGAATTGAAAAANNTATCTAGGTATGAATCCATACCAATTCCATTCTTAGAAATAATCTTCATTAATTCTGGAAGATTAGCAGTGTGATACTTTTGTAAGTAAGTCATAGTTCTCCTTNAATAAGCGAGTGTGAANTTTTGTCCCCGAAGGCGACACTACTAATTATANCACAAATTTTTTAAGTTGAGTTCGGGTATCCTCCCAATTTTTTACNNNATGCGGATAACCNCCCCATTCNTTTAGTTGATAGTTAATCGATAATCTGCCTTCACCCTCCAGTTTATCCATTATCTGTTGTGGCCATCCTGCTCCGGAAATCATAACCATATTTGCTATCCAATCGGGACCGGGGATTTCATTCTTCCCAACCAAGCAGACTTTCTTATTATTAGGTCCAACGTAAGCTATTATATTCTCATTTCCAGTGATGAATAGATTGGTAGTTTTTCTTGTGCAGAAGATAATTCGTACTCCTTCTTTCACAGTATATATTTGCCCATTACCTACGTGTATACAGGTTCGAGATTTGGATAATACATCGTTAAGCAGGTTTAGGCTTCTAATGTAATTTCCAGGTAATCCAATCCAATTGGAATGATTGAAGGAAACCATCATTTTGATCTTTAGATAACTCTACTTTGAGTATTTCTATTTCTCTGCGTATTTTCGAAATATCATCTCTCTTCCAATGGTCAAAAGGGCCTAAGCCATCTTGTTCCGCTAATCTGTCGCTTTCTTCTGTTAGTTTCAAAATACGATATCTCAGGAACTCCTCTTTTTGATTGGAATTATACTCCGAGAATGATTCAAGTCGGTCCCTCAATTCTCTGTAATCTTCGATTAACTCTGTGTTCTGGGTTGCATCGATTTCTGGAGAATATGGAGTCTCCAATGTTAGGAAATGTTTCTTAGGTTTGATTGTTTTTTTTCTATTGGACCCCTGAAAAGTAGTTTGTACATTTTCACTTATCGTTGGTCTAGTTCTAGCTCGATTTACAATACGGCGTTCCGTAGGAGCAAATATATTCCTAGGTTGAGCTCTTGGTCTTCTTCTTCGTCTTTGTCATAAATAAATCTCCAGTAACGCTTTCTATCTACAATCATTAGAGGGAGCCTCTGCAGCTGCAGAGGCCCCCAATATGGTTTCATCGCTGTTTAGGCAGTTCATCCGCGGAGATGGTTAGAACTCCAAGTTCCTGCCAATATCTCTCATAATGGACATCAGCCAGCACGATGACTGGTTCTTGGCTTCTTTCCATATATTCTTCAATAGCTGCAGCCAGAGATGTGCCTGGGAACAAAATCACTGTGAGATTATTCCCTGATAGAGAATCTAGTTCTTGGCGTAAAACTGTGGTTCTATCGTCAAAGAAATCAACCATTGTGGTATTGATTCCATAGTTTCTAGCTACAAAACCAAATGCTTCGGTAGGCGCTACAAGAGTGAAGCTACTGTTTTCGCTTCTTGCAGAAGGTAAGAACCACTGTCTATCCAGAGCATTTATGCGCAAACGGGAAATCGTTGGGGAATCGCCAATAATATCAATATCAGCTCTCTGTCTTCTTCGCTTTCTTATCTCAGCGGCAGCGTCGCTTAGTCCTTGGCATTCGGCGCAACAATTGCCTCTTTCGGGGGATCTTATTCTTCCCTCAAAACCACAACGGCTACAGTGCCTAGTTTCATTACCTGCTACCATTTACTCACCGTCCTTAAGTTTGACATCAAATCCATTTTGTTTCATGTCCAACGCCCAACGAACATTGCAATCATAGTTGTCAAAAAATCGGGGAACAACCAATTCCCCATCATTAGGTACATTATCCATTATCATTAATTCATGTAACCATGTATCGTCATCTTCATCCTCGTCAACTAATTCTATGTGTTGTTTCTGTATGTTCCTTTTCACCATCTTCGTTCCCAAGGCTCAGTATGGCTGCCGTGAGTTTGATTACGGCGTCTCTGAGCCCTTTTATGGCGTCAGTTTGTTTGGCTACTGCCGCCGTTTTTTCATTCATCCTAAGCTCGAGGTTGGCAACTGCAACCTCGATACCTACGTGTCCACGTTGAATCGTGGACCCTAATTCTTCAATCTCTTTTGCTCTAATATATTCCATTTTTTTTCCTTCCTGTTTTGTTCTTTTTCAGATATTTATTGGCTCGCCCCATCGGCCGCGCTCCTCAGGGAGCAACACGCCGACAATCCAGACCTATTTGAATCCGCGGGCACCATGGCCTTAGTTTTCACAGTTAGGATTGGAGTGTTCGGCCTCAGATTATAGAAATATGTTAGAAATATGATAATTAATAGGTTTTGAGCATTATACATAGTAAGAGTTTGTTTGAGGTGTTAATGTAATTTAATTTATTTACTAGTTTAACCTCGGAGAGTTTGTTAGCGTATTTGGAGCTAAGAGATAGTAGACAACTGTTGACGTATTACAAACTGTAAAACAAAAACCAACACTTAGGAAAAAATAAACTTCCAGATAAATTAAAGCAGATAGAAGGGGATAAGATGATTGATCATTATTCTAGAAATATCAGTAAAAGGAGAAAGGGCGCGTTAAAGCAGTTTGAATCATATTGCAAGTTACTTGGAGCGCAGAAAAGAATGGCCATAATTGCAAGAGTTGCCATTGATGGCCGATGCTCCGTTAGAGATATGCTTCTTGACCCTCATGGGAACTTGTTAATGAAGAGAAAAACTATTCTTAATCGATTAGATAGAATGGTGGAAGAGAAAATATTACTTCGAGAGAAGGGAGAGCCAGGGAGTAGAGGATACTACAGCCTAAACACAGATAATGAACCCTTGATGGAATTGACTAGTGGTTTTAGAAAGGAAGAAAGAAGACCGGAGGAAGAAACTCTGAGAATGGTTGAGGCGATAATGAAGGAAAAAAAAGAGAAGGGGTGTAAGAGAGCGGAATTGTATGAGGCGCTAAAGGGCGATTTATCTCAAGCACGACTCTCACAGGTAATTAAGCAATTAATAGAAACAAACAGGATTGAAAGGTTGGAAGGAAAAAGGCCGAGATACAGAATAAGGTCATAAAATGACATTTGGTTGTTAGCAGTGCGCCAATATACTCAAATTTTGCACGATATATAAAGGGCGGCAGACCCCTCGATGGTCTTACGCAAAAAAGAGATAGAATATTCGAGTAAATTCAATTTACAACAATTATCAAGAAAGCGTGTTTGAACGGTGTTAAATTATAATTGCCGACTTCTAATTAGAGGCAAGNCTCCGACTTTATAACCCCCCGCACCCCACCTCCCGGCGGAGTCCTTAAAATAAGTTAAAACCGAACCATATGGTATTATACACTTTGAACGTATAATTACCAGCCATTGATTGTTATACTGACTTATACACCGTTTGTCGGAATTTATTGCATTTACATATGGGAAACTAAAGCTTTGCCAAATTCAGAACACGAGAGTAGTGTTGCACTATCCATCAGGCGCTCGAAGTCGTAAGTCACAGTACCGGCGCTAATGGCGCCTTCCATTCCCTTGACAATTAGATCGGCCGCTTCACTCCAACCCATGTGGCGGAGCATCATCTCAGCAGAAAGAATTAGGCTGCCGGGGTTGACCTTGTCTTGACCAGTATATTTTGGAGCGGTTCCATGTGTCGCTTCGAAGATAGAGATTCCAGTGTCATAGTTGATGTTCGCACCTGGGGCAATACCGATTCCACCAACCTGTGCAGCTAATGCATCAGAAATGTAATCACCATTCAGATTCATTGTTGCAAGTACGCCATACTCGCGCGGGCGCGTGAGAACTTGTTGTAGCATTGCGTCTGCAATTACGTCCTTGATGACAATCGTGTTTCCTGTCTTTGGATTGGTCAATGTGCACCAAGGGCCGCCGTCTAATTCTACTGCTCCGAACTCATCTTTAGCTAGTTGATATCCCCAATCTCTGAATCCACCTTCTGTGAATTTCATGATGTTTCCTTTGTGAACAAGAGTTACCGAATCTTTGTCATTATCGATTGCGTATCTGATTGCTGCCCTTACGATTCTAGCTGTACCTTCGACGCTAATCGGTTTGATTCCGATTCCAGAGGTTTCAGGGAATCGAATCTTTTCTACACCCATTTCTTTTTGTAGGAATTGAATCACTTTTGCGACTTCCTCACTACCTGATTCCCACTCTATTCCAGCGTAGACATCTTCGCTATTTTCTCTGAAAATAATCATGTCTACTGCGCCAGGGTCTCGTACGGGACTGGGTGTACCTGCGTACCAGCGAACCGGACGAACGCAGGCGAACAAATCCAGTTGTTGTCGCAGTGCGACATTGAGGCTTCGGATTCCTCCGCCCACAGGAGTTGTAAGAGGCCCTTTGATAGATACTAGACCATTCTTCATTGAGTCAAGTGTCTCATCTGGCAACCATTCACCAGTGGCGTTGAATGCCTTCTCTCCAGCTAACACTTCGGACCAGTGTATTTGGCGAGATCCTGAGTATGCCTTGTGGACTGCTGCATCGACTACATCAATCATTACAGGAGTAATGTCAACTCCAATTCCATCTCCCTCGATGTAATGGATTATTGGTTGATCGGGTACGCTCAAACGGCCTTCTTCCATTGTAATTGCACTGCCCTCAGCCATGTCACTCAGTGGCGCCACCCGCCTCCGCCTCAAGAAGCCAACCCTCAAGACGGACGCGATAGAGGAGGGGGCATGAAGAGCGTAGTTCGATGGACTGAGGGTTATTCCATGGAGGCTGAAACTGAGTCTGGGAAGTTGACTTCGATCTACAGCGACGTAGCACCCAGTCCGATGGAAATGGTGCTTCAGGCTCATGCCGCTTGTTCCCTAATTGACCTTAGAGTCGGTCTCAAAGACAGAATGGAAAACGTTCGAGCAATGTGGGTAGATGTTGAGGGAGTGAGAGCTGATGAGTCTCCACGTGTTTTTACTTCAGTGAAGATGCACTATGTCGTTGAGGGGGACGTTCCAGAGAAATTAGTTCGAAGGATTATTTCTCTTTCCCATGAGAAGGATTGCTCGGTTGGAATTATGATTTCGAGGTCCGGGGCAAGTGTGGATTGGACACTTGATTTACGTTCGTAACTTGTAATTTTACACGCCCCGGTGGTTTTTGGATTAGGGAACTCTTGAGCGAAACTTGCTAGGGAATAAGACGTATTTTCCGATTCCATTAAAGTCCGTCTTCGGGCACAGCCAAATCCTTCGCGCGTGCGAAGGAGAGAATTGAGCCGGGGAATTGATTCGGAAGTGGTTGTGATGCAGACGAGAACAGACGATGAGGTAGTCGCCGAAGAAGGCGAAGCCGAGAAGGGATTAGTGATTGAACGCCGTTTTACTACAGCAGGTGCTGACCCCTTCGATGCCTTTGATTGGATTGAGATGAGTGTGGAGATCCGAAACCCCGACGGGAGTCTCGCTGATGAAATTCATGGAGTTCAACTGCCTTCAGGCTTTGCTGGTGTTCCAGGAAAAGTCTGTGCTCAGAAGTATCTGAGGAAAGCGGGTGTTCCTGCTGTTCTGCGCAAGGTGGCGGAGGACGGGGTCCCAGGATGGCTACAACGTAGCGAGCCTGATCATGAGAAGCTTCAGACCCTCGCTCCAGAGGACAGGTTTGTCGGTGAGACGGATGGTCGGGAATTGTTCCGCCGCCTTGCAGGCACCTGGACCTACTGGGGTTGGAATCACGGCTACTTTGCCAGCGAAACCGATGCTCGTGCCTTCTACGATGAGATGGCTTACCTAATTGCAAGCCAGAGATCTGCGCCAAATAGCCCGCAGTGGTTCAATACTGGTTTGAACTGGGCTTATGGAATAACAGGTCCAGCTCAAGGACACCACTACGTAGATGCAGTCACTGGTGAATTGAAACTTTCAGAAGATGCCTACACACACCCTCAACCTCATGCTTGCTTCATTCAATCAGTAGGCGATTCCTTAGTTGGAGGAACTGAATCGATTATGGGGCTCTGGAATAGAGAGGCTCTATTATTCAAGTATGGATCTGGAACCGGTTCAAACTTCTCCCAAATAAGAGGTGCAGGAGAGCCACTATCTGGTGGAGGTACTTCCAGTGGTCTTCTGTCCTTCCTAAAGATTGGAGATAGGGCGGCCGGAGCTATCAAGTCAGGCGGCACAACACGTCGTGCAGCAAAGATGGTTACTCTAGATCTTGATCATCCGGATATTGAAGAATACATTGATTGGAAGTTAACAGAAGAGGAGAAGGTGTCGGCTCTAGTAATTGGTTCAAGTCTTTTGCAGAAACATTCAGATGCTATTTTATCGGCTATATGGAGTCATGATGAAGATGATTCTAAGACTGACCCAGCAGTTAATGGCGCTCTCAAAATGGCAATGATAAAAGCGGTACGTGATAGTGTACCTCAGCCACATATCAAGAGAATTCTTGACCTTGCAAATCAAGGATGGAAGAGTTTAACATTCGAACAAATGGATACTGATTGGCAAGGAGAGGGTTATGCGACTGTATCCGGTCAAAACTCGAACAATTCGGTACGAGTCCCTAATTCATTCATGAAATCCCTTCGTGAAGATGGGGATTGGAATCTTTACCACCGAACCGAACTAAAGAAGGCTGGCGAGGAGGGTAGAGAGCCCGAGCCTTGCAAAACAATGCCGGCTACTGAATTGTGGGACAAAGTAGCATACACTGCTTGGGCTTGTGCAGATCCTGGAGTTCAATTTGATACAACAATCAACGAATGGCACACTTGTCCAGAGGGCGGCCGAATTAACGGTTCAAACCCTTGCAGTGAATACATGTTCCTTGACGATACCGCTTGTAATCTCGCTAGCATCAATCTGCTACATTACTATGACAAGGCGACTCAAACCTTTGATGTTGAGGACTTCCGACATTCGGTTCGATTGTGGACTGCAACCTTAGAAATAAGTGTTCTAATGGCGCAATTCCCTTCGGCTGAAATCGCCCGTCAGTCCTACGAATACCGAACTCTTGGTCTCGGTTACTGCAACATCGGTTCACTTCTGATGCACATGGGGATTCCTTACGACGACGAAAGAGGCTACGCGATTTGCGGCGCTGTTACGTCGATTATGTGTGGAGAGTCGTACGCAACCAGCGCCGAGATGGCTTCAGTTCTAGGACCATTCCCGAACTATTCAGAGAATGCAGAACATATGTTGCGTGTAATGAAGAATCACCGCCTTGCAGCATACGATGCTCCGGCAGACGAATACGATGGTTTGTCTGTATTACCAATGGGAATTAATGCAAAGAAGTGTCCAAAGGATCTTCTTGATGCAGCTAGAGAATCATGGGACCGCGCCATAAGAGAAGGTGAAGAGCATGGTTACAGAAATGCACAGACTACGGTTATCGCTCCTACAGGAACTATTGGATTAGTAATGAATGCTGACACCACCGGAGTAGAACCACAATTCTCACTAGTTCAGTACAAACAACTAGCTGGCGGGGGCTCTCTAAGAATCATCAACCACGGAGTACCAAACGCTCTACGACGATTGGGGTACTCAGAAAAGGAAACGCAAGCAATTCAAGAGTACATTATGGGAACTGCTTCACTAGGCAACTGCCCTACTGTATCTTCTAAGGTATTGAAAGCCGCTGGCTTCAATGCAAAGATGNTGAAGAAAGTAGAGTCGAGCTTCCCNGATGTTTTCGATATACGCTCTGCATTTGCGCCTTCTATCCTCGGAGAAGATTTCTGTACAGAAACTCTAGGGATTTCGAAAGAACAATTTGAGGACCCATTCTTTGACACACTCAGCCACCTTGGATTCTCTAATGACGAAATCGATCAAGCCAATGATCACGTCTTTGGATATGGTACAATTGAGGGTGCACCTGGACTAAAGGATGAGCACTTGCCTGTGTTCGATTGTGCAACTCCTTGTGGCAAGTATGGAAAGAGATCTATCGATTGGAAGGCTCACGTATTGATGATGGCAGCCGCTCAGCCATTCATTTCCGGAGCAATTTCGAAAACAATCAACATGCCGGCTGATGCCTCTATTGAGGATATTAGAGAGGCCTATGATCTAAGTTATGATACCATGATTAAGGCGTGTGCAATTTATCGAGATGGAAGTAAACTCAGTCAACCATTGATGAATCAGTTAGTTGACGCCACATCTCTAGATGAGGAAGAGGAAGATGAGGCAGTTACTGTTGTTCACAAGATGGTAGAGCAAACTGCCGAAGCCCTTCCAATACCTGCTCCAGCAGCTACAGTTGTGGCCGAACAATTTGTCCACAATTACATCGCAACAAGAAGACCTCTGCCTGATGTCAGATCATCTAGTACAATGAAGGCTAGAGTTGGTGGGCACACAGTTTACCTATCTTCAAGCAACTATGATGACGGTCGTTTGGGTGAGATTATGATTACAACCTCGAAAGAGGGTGCGGCNTGGAGATCTCTACTGAATCAATTCGCGATAGCAGTGTCAATTGGATTACAATACGGTGTTCCCCTGGATGCATTCGTCAAGTCGTTCACTTTCCAGAAGTTCGACCCGAGTGGAATGGTAACCGGCGGTAGTGGCCGAGTTAAGATGTCAACATCAATTGTCGATTACATATTCCGCGAATTAGCAATTCAATATCTAGACCGTGAAGACCTGGCTCACGTCTCTGCTGAAGATATGGTGTCGACATCAATAAGCAGACCAGAGCAAACAGAAGAAGGATTGGTAAGATCTCAAGGAGAAAAGAGAGATGTGCAGTTGACTTTGAATGCAGTTGCTCCATCTGAGGACGAAGATTCTCGAATACGTAGGATGGCTCGTGAGCGTGGCTTCACTGGAGACATCTGCGATGATTGTGGAAGTAGTCAGATGGTTCGCAATGGTACTTGCCTGAAGTGCAATGCCTGCGGCGCCACGACCGGTTGTTCCTGATTTTCTACAGTAATTGATAGGCCTCAGGACTTCTCATCTCAACCCAGTAGGCCAACTTATCGTAAGATTCTAGGTTGGCTTGCTTGATAGTTTCACAAGTTGTTTGGAATGCTTCAGGAGAAACTCTAGCCTGCTCGACGATCAGATTTCCTACTCGAGAGCGACCAATTTCGGAAGAAGAAAGCCAAGCCGAGGAAAGAAGTTGGGCCGGGTCTGTTGGGTTAGTTGAGAGATAGTCGCGAAGTCCTGATTCGACTAGCCTTTGTGTTGCTTTTTGATTTCCATTGGCAAGAATCGATTGTGCCCTCACAACGAATTCTTCTTCGAAAAAGCGGGCTAATCCTCCTACAAATGAGGCGCAGAGTGTCTGTATTGATTCATCCGTCTCAGATGATAATCGGTCGGCCAAGGTAAGAGCGAGTGTTGCTTCTTGAGAATGGATTCGAGAGAGATTTTCTGCTACCGTTCTTCTAGTGCCTACTGAGCGATGATCTGCAGATGCGACGAGAATATCTGTTGCTTCTTCTGGTGAATGCGTAAGCATTTGCAATCCTGCTCTCACATATGGGCTGCTGTCATCTTCAGTTTGCCCAAGAGCGTCAATAACGCGGGAAGGGATTGCTAATGTCGGACATAGAAGTAGTGAGACAGAAAGATTCTCCAGCCATTTTGGCAGAATCTTATCTGAAGATTCTGGTTTCATCGATAGTGTATCGAGAATTGTCGTTGCGGCCATTACACCCGCAGGGTGAGGAGGAAGTGGATTATTGGTCGACATCTCGGGAGTCCATGCAATTTGATGATGGCCAGCGATATTCGAATATGGTAAATTCCCAGGAGTAACAGCATAAGCGATTGCTTCAAGCAAATAGTAGCAATCATCTCTAGCAACTTCTGTACCGCCCAATGCTAGACCTACTAGCAAGCTTGACCCAAGATACCACCTATCTGTATCTGGTACATTTTCATCTAATGCAACTGCTAACCATTCTCTAGTCTGAAGCGCAAGTACCCTCTCTGCAATTGCTTCCGAGTTGGATGCTAGCCATTCTGATTCTGCCTCCATGGGGTCTATTGAGCGACGGACATAATCCGGTAGATGTATCTCGCAAACCTCAGCTAAACGCATATTGAATCCTTGACGGTCGATAGCGAAGATTCCTGCCGCCTGCCTAACTAATGATTCGGAATCGGTAGGAGAGATTGCAGGGAAATCCGGTAATTCAAGAGGTGGATTAGGTAGCGGTGCAATCTCAAACGCTTCACGCACCGCTTCCTTGAGCCTTTCATCGGTTTTCTGCCAGACTAAGGCATTGCCTTCCCGTCTGGCCATTTGGACCGACTCAAATCTCTAGTTCGATGTTTAGGTTCTGGATGAGTTCCTTGTACCTATTTCGGATTGTAACCTCAGTGACACCAGCCACTTCAGCAACCTCTCGCTGAGTTCTGCGCTTACCACAAAGAACAGATGCGATGTAAATGATTGAAGCCGCGATACCAGTTGGGCCTCGGCCGCTGGTTAGTTCCTTTTCTTGGGCCTTCTGAATCAATTCGTATGCCTTGGCTTGTACCTCGGCATCTAGGTCAAGGCCTGAACAGAATCGAGGAATGTAATCCTCAGGCTTGGTTGGTGGAATCTTCATCTTCAATTCACGAACCATGAATCTGTATGTACGACCGATTTCCTTTCTACCGGTTCTGCTAGCATCACCGATTTCGTCGAGAGTTCGTGGATTGTTGCACTGGCGGCAAGCAGCATACAGGGATGCTGCTGCTACACCTTCAATCGAGCGACCACGAATGAGTCTCTTCTCGACCGCTTTCTTGTAGTTGACAGCTGCAGTCTCTCGGATACTCTTTGGAAGGTCTAGGCGGCTGGCCATTCTATCCAATTCTGCAAGAGCCATTGCGAGGTTTCGCTCTGTTGCATTGCTTACTCGAGATCGCTTCTGCCACTTTCTCATTCGGTAGAATTGGGAGCGGTATCTGGAAGAGATGGTCTTTCCTGAGTAGTCCTTGTTCTGCCAATCAATATCGGTGGAAAGACCCTTGTCGTGAAGCATTACAGTCATTGGAGCACCAGTACGTGCACGCTGGTCTCCTTGCTCAGGGCTAAACACGCGCCATTCGGCTCCTTGATCGATAACCTTGTCTTCGAGGACAAGCCCACAATCTTGGCACACAATTTCACCACGATTTTCGTCGCGGTCTAGATTTCTTGAACCACATTCATCACATTTGACAGTGTCTTCTACGAGATATTCTGACATTTCTTAATCACCCCTTTCGACCCGAAAGGTAAAATATTCGCAATGGACTTCCTATTTAAACCTTGTAGGTATTATAAAATGTCTCTAAATGAAGGTCTGCTAGCCTGCTCTTACTTGCACCAACGGTGAAATAGCAACAGACCTTGGCGTTAAGCAAGCGAGAGTTGTTGGTATGCAGTCTTGGCCTCCTTCCAAAGTCAGTCTTAGCCCAAACAAAAGGGTTCTATTTTTGACAAAAGACTTGGATTTGATTCGAAAACAATTGTATGAAGGTCTCGAATTAAGGATGGAAGATTTGTCCGTCGATGACTTACTCGACGATATCAACACCGACGTAATGACTCCGGCTTGGGTGTGCTTTGATCATGACCCTGCTATACTTGCAGAGAATGCCTATGCAGGACTTATGCATGAAGGCCGTCGTGTCTTTGAGTCGCGAGCATTGATGGATGGTGGGTTCGAAGTAATTGTTAGCGGCCATCGAAAGGGAACCGGAAGTAGTAGAGAGACCGCCGCTCAATGTGAAAGATGGTCGGGAATTCGAATTGTCATCGCCGCATCCTTTGCCCCTATTCACGAGAGGAATAACATCAATCTCGGTCAGTTAATGGGCGATCATTCAATGCTTGAACGGTTACAGAATGGAGCGAGTATTGACCTAGAAGAGTTCACAGGAAAATACGATCCAGTGACCAAACTAATTGTAGAGAATGGTGGAATCTTTCCATTCGCTAAGAGAATGAAGGCAGGCGATGTTGAGTTACCTGCAGTAAGTGATGAGCCTACTCCTATGACAATGGCTGAGAAGATGATTTCCAACAAATTGCTCGGACAGAACGGTCTGCGTGGTTATGTCAAGCCCGGAGACGCTGTGCTTGCGCAAGTCGATGGCGGATATTCGCACGAGTTTACTACCGCTCAAGTTCATAATTTCCTAGCTGCTGAATATGGCGATGATTATTCATTACCGAATCCGCCTAAATTTGCAGTCTTTGAAGACCATCTTTTGTATGCAACGGGAGTTGCAAGGTTCGCTCGATTTGAGGACAAGATTCAGATCTTGCGCGATTTGCAAGTCGCTTTCCAGAAGCACACAGGAGTACGAGATTATTCCGCGGTGAATGGAGTTAGTCCAGGTATATGTCACCAAGTCGCCCGAGAGGAATTCATCGATGTTGGCGACTTCATTCAAGCTACAGATAGTCACACTTGCATGGGTGGTGCGAGCAATGCTCTGACATACGGAGTTGGTTCAACTGAGTACGCTAACTTGGTACACAATCAATTCGCATTCGTAAAAGTTCCAGAGAGTATTCGATTCGAATTAGTCGGAAGTTTAGATCCGGGGTGTACTGCAAAGGATGTAATTCTGCATATCCTTTGGAAGTACGCTGCACAGTCCGACACCCTCGACCGTTCAATGGAATTTGGTGGCCCCGGATTAGCATCTCTTTCAATGGATGAAAGAGCAACTCTTTGCAACATGGCAACAGAGTGTTCGGCGAAGACTGGAATTTGTGAGCCGGATGATTTGACTGTTGAGTGGTTAATGGCAAGACGTCAGGATTTGACTGAAGTTGAGATTCGCTCTGCCTTCGTTCTTCCTGATGAGAATGCTGTTTACCACGGGGGTGTACATACGATTGATTTGTCTGCAATTCGACCCATGGTAGCACATCCCGGAGACCCTGATGCAGGGATTCCATCCGACCCTACAAACGGAGCATACATCGAAGATCTAGGAGATGTCGAGATTGATATTGCATATGCTGGCTCATGTACAGCAGGTAAGGACGATGATTTCGCATACTACGCAATGGTTACGAAGGCGGCTCTAGATGCTGGATTGACGGTAGCGGAAGGTGTAGATTGTTACATTCAATTTGGGTCGAAGGCAGTCAAAGATTTGTCAGCGCGAAATGGATGGAGTGAGTTGTTTGAACGCGCTGGCGTCAAACTAATCGATCCTGGATGTGGGGCTTGTATTGGCGCTGGACCAGGGGTTTCAGATCTAGAAGAGCAAGTTACTGTATCGGCGATAAATCGTAATTTCCAAGGTCGCTCTGGACCAGGAAAATTGTACCTAGCAAGCCCTCTGACTGTAATGGCCAGTGCATTCACTGGAAAGATTACTGCGTGGTATCCGGATTTGTTTGAACAGAGTTAAAGGCCCTGAGCACTCGGGCGGCCTCGACCACAAGCAGGCCCCTTGTCATTCGGACTATGGGAGGACCTGGAGGGGGTAGTCGCGATGGCAGATGCAGAGAATATTGCAAGTAAACAAAAGCAGATTTCGATTAGTGAATTCTTCGAGAAGAACAAGCATTTCCTAGGCTTCGACACCCTTCAGAGAGCCGTGATTACTGCCGTTAAGGAAGCGGTTGACAACTCACTCGATGCTTGTGAAGAAGCTAGAATCCTACCCACGATTAAGGTCGAGATAAACAAACTCAAAGCTGACAAACTGGAGTTAATTTGCCAAGATAATGGCCCAGGTATTCCAAGAAATTCTGTTGAGAATGTGTTTGGGAAGTTCTTGCTAGGGTCGCGATTTCATGCAATAAGACAAACTCGCGGTCAGCAAGGAATTGGAATCACAGGAGTTGTGATGTACAGTCAATTGACAACGGGCTCGAAGACTCATGTAATTTCGAAAATCAAGTCTGATAGTTCGGCTGTACACGTTGATCTTGGTCTAGACACTAGAAAGAATAAGGCCACCAAATCTAATGAAATTAGAGATGTTTGGTTTGAGGATGGTGAGGAGGTAGTAAGCGGACTGAAAATAAAAACCGTGATGAAGGCAAAATATCAGCGAGGAAGACAGTCGGTTCACCAATATCTTCGTATGACGAGCATCGTCAACCCCCACGCTACTATCCGACTAATTGTGCGTGATGCCGATGGAGAAATAATTGATCAGGGTCATTGGATAAGGACCACAGAAAAATTACCAAGAGTGGTTGAGGAAATCAAGCCTCATCCACATGGAATACATCTTGGGCAACTTCAGAGAATGCTGAAGGAGGCGGATGAAAGAAAGCTCACTTCCTTCCTCAGGCATAACTTCTCCGGGGTTAGTATGAGGGCCGCAAAAGAAATTCTTGGTAAGGCGGAATTAGAGGAAGGTCGAACTCCGGTTAGAATCAAGCCTGATGAAGCCCAAGCCATGTTAGACTCGTTTCAAGAAGTAAAACTACTAGCACCTCCAACTGACTGTCTCTCTCCTATTGAAGAGATTCTAATCAAAAAGGGACTGTCGAAAGCAATTGATTCTAGATTTGCCTCGACAGTTACACGTAAGCCCGCAGTGAGTCAAGGAAACCCGTTTCAAATCGAAGTTGGTCTTGTTTTCGGAGGAGATTTGGCGGCAGATGGGCCAATTGAAGTACTCCGTTTTGCAAATCGAGTCCCTCTGATGTACCAGCAAGGCGGATGCCTCATGACAAAGGCGCTTGAATCTGTGAATTGGAAACAATATGGCCTCGAACACCCTGGTGGGAAAGGCCTACCGAAGGGGCCCGCCGCGGTGTTGATTCATTTGGCCTCCACAAACGTACAATTTACTAGTGAAGCCAAGGAGGCTGTTTCTGATAATGTAGAGGTCCACGAAGAAATTCGAAGGGCTATGTTAGAGGTAGGTAGAGGTCTCAAAAATCATTTGAAGAAGAGTAAACAAAGAAAGAAGGCTCAAGAAAAATTCGACTTGATCAACATCATTTTGCCTGAAATATCAAGAAAGTCAAGTGAGATGTTAGGAAGAGAGGAGCCTGACTTGTCTCCGGTCATTACTCGAATAATGAATGCGGTATTCCTTGAAGACGAAGTGACTTGGGATAACGACACCAAGCAGAATATTTGTTCAGTTACGATTTACAATTACACCGCAAGGGCTCGGGCCTATACAATACTAGCAAAATGGCCCGAAGCTGAGGGCGTGAAGATGGCTGAAAACCCTCGGGGTGGAAGAAAGGAAACCAACGGCTTGTGGGCTTGGAGGCTAGATACTCTCAATCCAGGGGAATCTGCCGAAATACGATTTACAGTTGAAGGATTGACAAAAGGTGATTGGAATGAAACGGAAATTTTCTTCCGTGGAAACGGCGATATTATTGGGGCAAACAAAATCGATGAGAAATTACTCGATGAAATGCGCAAAGTCGAGGCTTTGGCCGTCGCCGAAGCCGAACACGCAAAGCCCGATGAAATTGGATCGTTGGAGAGGGTGCTAGACAGAGCCGAACCGGTAGAGGGTTTGCCGGAAGCGGCCAATGAAGATTTGACTGAACCAGCTGCCCCAGTTGCGGAGGTAATTCCTGCCGAAAATGAAGATTGGTTTGGTATGAAGGACGGTGATACTGAATGAGTGCGAATGGATACACAAAGGAACAGGTAATCGAAGCTCTACACGATATCGCTGGTGAGATGCATAACAAGATGCTCAAGGGAGAGCCTCCAACGATGACATTGCCTGTCAGAACAAAGCAGAACATTTCATTTGATTCGAAACTCGGGGTTTACAAATACGGTAAGAAGAAATCTACTCGAGATGCAACCTCGCTTGGAAGTGCAAGACAATTATTGCGTGCGCTGCACGTTACGGAATTTATCGAGGAAATGATTGAGGCAGGAAAATCCTCAACCCTAAGAGAAATGTACTACATTTCAGAAGGATGGGGGCATGGTAAATTTGGTTCTCAAAATGAAAGTAACAATTTGGCTGAAGATTTGGAAATTATAACCAAATGTATGAGAGAGGATTTCAAGCTACGGCCGGAAGAAGATGGTGCCAGAATAATTGGGAATATCACCTTCGAAGAAAGGAATCGGCGTGGCGAATGGATGCGGATAAATTGTCGAGATGATGTTGGTGATTCGGGTTACGGTGTCCCTTACAATGTCGAACTAGAAAAATTACGCCTAGTCGATCATGATGTCGATTTTATCATGGCCATAGAGACTGGTGGTATGTTTGACAGATTGGTTGAGAACGGATTTGATGAATCGGCTAGATGTGCTCTAGTTCATCTCAAAGGACAACCGGCACGCTCTACTCGCAGAATCATTAAGCGAATGAATGAGGAATGGAACCTACCTGTTCTGGTATTCCTTGACGGTGATCCTTGGTCATACAGAATTTACGCATCTATAGCTTATGGTGCTATCAAAACCGCGCATATTTCTGAATATCTTGCCACACCAAGTGCTGTTTATCTTGGCATTAGGGCGGGCGATATTGAATCCTATGATCTACCCGCTGATGATCTTTCCAGTAAAGATATTCAGGCCCTTAATGCAGAATTAAGTGACCCTAGATTTGCTGACGCTGAATGGCAAGAAGAAATCAAACTGATGCTTGAGTTAGGTAAGAAAGCTGAACAGCAGTCTCTTGCAAAATACGGTTTAGATTTCGTAACTGAGACCTATCTTCCAGAGAAACTTGCCGAAATCCTAGGGCGATGATGAGACCAATCATCAAATGTGAACGCTTACTGAGTCTGGTGTGGCTGTGAACTTCCGGCGGATTGCCAAATGGTCTTCTGCGATCTCTGTGTTGTTGCTAATCACATTCATGGCGCTCCTACCGGGTGCCTATGAAAAGATGGAGCCTATGCTAGATCCCGAGCAACAAAATGTCGCACGGCTTGAATCTGGAGGAAGTACCTCTGTAGATTTTGTAGATGGTCACGTCTACGTTGCACTAAGGCAGAGTGAAGGCGGAGACCCGAGTGCTGATTTACGATTGATGGATGAGCAAGGGGAAGAATTCTCAGGAAATTCGCCGGGTCGATTACATGGTGAAAGGTTCGTGAATGGAACTTCATATTCTCCGGTTAGGGTGTTTTGTTTCCCCTCTGGGTGTGAGGGTGGCACATACACTCTGCATAATGAGGGCGATTCGGTATTATGGTTAGTCGATGATTCTGCATCTGACACCAAATTTTTGACTGAACCTTTGATTTTAGCCGCTTTCGGTACTTGTTGCTTAGGGGTGATTAGCGGAATTATAGCATTGATTTTTGCAATATTGATGCTAGGAAATAGATCGAGTAAAGATGGAAAACAAGTTAGTGGACTGGTTATCGATGGTAAAGTTATGACTACCGATGAACTCTATCACACATATCAGGAGCAGAATAGTGATACTCCTGGCGTACCTGAACCGTTTGTTAGAAATCCCTCTAACAATCAAACTATTCAGTCTGCATCTGATGAAAGTGATTTCCAAATTGGAGAAGATGATTCAGATGATGAGTGGAAGGGTTGGGACGAAGGTTGATTGAAATTAGCCAATTTCATGATACACTCGGGTTTTTATCCCCCCTCCACTACACAACCTCGGGTTGGTAAGTCGTGGTGGACTTCGATGAGGCGCTCAACATCCTTGAAAACAAGGCACGTAGAGACATTTTGAAGCATCTAGCTAAGGAGCCGCACTACCCTTTGCAGCTGTCGGAATTGCTGGATATTAGTCAACAAGCCGTAGTAAAGCATCTTAGAGTACTCGAAGAGACCGGATTTGTTGACTCTGAGAAGGTTCCTTCTGTAAAAGGAGGGCCGCCGAAGAAGATGTACACTGTCAATCAATCATTTTCCCTAAGGCTGGATTTGGGGCCTAATCTGTTCCGCGCGGAACACAGAACTATGCCAAAAGGAGGGCCTATTCGTTTGTCTTCCAATCTACCGGGAGATTTGGACTCTGTAGTAGACAATATTGGTACTCGCAGAAGGCTTCCTTTAGTCGAAGCAATGTCGATGCTTTCTGATATGGACAAAGCGCTTGAGAGAATTGATGAGCAGAGGGATGCGATTATCGCTTTACACCAGCAGGTAATGCAGAAAGTTGCGCCTACCATCGACGAATCTTCTGAGACCTATGAGGAAAGACAACTTGCCCACGCTATGCTAAATCACCCAAGAAGGCCTTTGGATCTAGACTTATTTTCTCAGGGGCTACGTATCCAATCAATGGATGCAGAAGTTATGATGGATGGGCTTAGAGAAAGACTTCTCCGTGACTTCGCCGCTAACACGGGCAGCCTTGTGGCTGCTCGCGAGGGGACACCACTGCCGTGGTGGCTAGCCCGCTAATTCCGATTAGAAGACTTGGTCATCATCGCTTAGGTTAGCAATTAGGCTGCTCTTTTCCGCGAAGCGAGCCAAAGCCTCCATTCTGCGTCCGTACATGACTACTCCGGCAACCCACATCAGAGCTATTGTAGCCCCTAGGATGATTGCTGGAACCGAATATTGGGCTACTATCTCGACTCCAAGATCGAGTGCACCCCAATTTGATCCCATTTCTCCGCCAGGAACTGCCATTATGTTGTTATCTTCATTAGATTCGACGATATTGTTGTCTGGATCGACTACTACAACCACGTCGTGAGTACCTGCCTTTACTAGGTACAGAAGGGTAATCTTCGGCGGCGAGTCGTCTCCATTACTACCAACGGGCATGACAGCCTCGATTAGTTGCCTGTAGGCTACATTCTCCTCTAGGCATCCATTCTTCTCAATCGACTTCTTCGATTGGTCGACGCATAGAATGATGTTGACATCGGTAGCATGTATATTTCCAATGTTCCTTATTTCTACGGTTACAGGTAGCATCTCTCCAACCTTGGCTTTAGTTGTGTCAACTTCGACACTCATAATTTCAAGGTCTGGCGCTCTCAATCGGAGCTCGAGGATTTGCTCATTTGTATCGCAGAATGGGCGAACTAGGTCTGGTATGCCGTCTTCATTTTGATCGATGGTACAGGAATCCTCCCAGATTGGGGTCTCGTCGTGGTCTCCATCGATTTCTGAGGACCCGAAGGCGGATTGGACCTTTATTCCGATTTCACGATCTTGTAGTGTCGCCCCGGGATCTATTTCGATTATCGCAACTAGTTGTAATGTAGTATACGCAGGCATAATTGGAAGCATTACCGTTCCTGCAGATGTGCCCACTGCAGTTACGTAGCAGTCATCTGTAGGGGTGTCTTGACCAACTATCAATTGAACACAAGGGCGTTCTAGCGGGAATTCGGTATCGAAGCCTTCGATCAGAGCATAATTGACTGTCCATCCACTGAGGGTGTTCATGCCAGGAATTGGATCCCAGCCGGCAGAGTTCTCGGTGTGGTTGTGTATCGATGGGTGGTCGTCGACGTTTCCGTAGTTGCTGACATTCATTGTGAAGCGCACGGTTCTACCAGGCGCGGTGGTTTTGATTCGAGATTCTATTGCAGGGTCTAGTTCTATTCGCATATCGTGGAATTCTACGATATCGATGTTCAGAACTATTGTATCTCTCAATTTGGTTCCATCATATGGTTCCTCGCTTAAGACGTCTAGACGTACTGTGTATTCGCCTGCGTAAGTCTTCTCTGGAACATTAATGTAAATCGGGATGTCTTGTGATGTGTCTCGTTCAAGTTCTTCGAAGGTAACTCTTGGAATTTCAATGTCCCAGACCGCTGAGCCTCCGTTTGAATCTGTTATTGAATTTACAGCAATATCGAATCTGTCTGGGCCATTACCTATATTCTCAATTGTTGTATCCAATTGGAAAGACTCTCCTGGATGCAATTCGAGTGTGGATTGTGGCACTGTTGCTTCTAAGTCATAGACTTGAATTACATTTGTTACCAATACAACAGAGTCTCTGACCTTAGGTGCTCCTTCTAGGTTGGCTTTGACAGTGACAGATTCACCAAGTCCTGCCGTTGCATTGTATGGAGCACACATTATTGCAGTCACAGTATAAGGTGTATCAATAACGCCCCAATATCTCGGATCATTATCCCCTATTCCGTTACCACCGGGTGCATTTTCAAAATCTAGGTCGACTACCCAGTTATCGTAACGCCATGTTGATTCTGAAATCTCAGGTGGTCTTTCATCTGGGCCGCCTGGTGTTGTAAAGACGAGGAAACCGGGTGTGTAATGCTTGGTGACTTCTATGTCAAATTCGGAACATTCTCCTGGTAGAACGTCTTGTTTAGTCTCTCCAAGGTTGAAGATAATATTTCCAGAACTCCTTACCGATACATTAACCCATAATTCGAGTACATCAAAGGTCCCTCTATCAATCGATAATACCGGCTCTCCAGTAGACCAGCCTTTCAGATAAATCACGAAGGTTCCAGGTTCCTGAGAGGTTGGGACGCTAACTTGCAGGTTGCGCGTTACCGATTGGGTTGGATCTAGGGAAAGCGACGTCGGGAAGGAAACTCCCCAACCGAAAGGTAAGCCCCATTCAGTCTGGCCTTCATGTGTGGTTGGATCGTAGAATGCAAACGTATCGTATACGTTTCCTGTATTCGTTACAGTAATCGAGAAGATTGCTGATTGTCCTTGTTCTACGTCTACCTGATAATGACTGGTGTCGAGATTAATTCCGTGAACAACGTCCATCAAAGTCAACGTGAGTCTTTCATCATTAATCGCTGGATCCTTGTAAGATACGACGCTCACAGTGATTGCAGCTAGTTCGTCCTCGTGAGCTTGATAGATAGTCGGTGCGCGAACACGCATGTATACTGGCACTACATCTCCACCGCGAAGGAAAACCGGTGTCGAATCGAAAATTGGCGTATGATTGGAACTGAAGAACAGGGTTACTGTCCAATTATTTGGTACTCCAAGCAAAGTTACTTCGTAAGTATCTGCGACAAGTTCTGCTGGCCCAGGAGTTGGGTTTGAGATTGTCATGTTGTAGGTAGTCTGCTGACCCGGTTCAATCGTGTGATAGAATGTCTCATCATCGGCCAAATCTACCGATACCAAACCTGTTAGTACGTGTACGTAACATAGAGTGTATCTTCCTTGGTTATTGTTTTCATCACATCGGTTAGTGTCGGACCAAGCGATATGCACTCCGCTACCTAGGTCATTTGCGAATGCAGGCGGCTGACTTAGGTCTGGGGCATAAGGAGAGTTAGGGCCTAGCTTATCTGAATCCCAAGTAGAGATTTCGTGTAACTCCCATGGTTCAATTATTCCTGATGCCAACGAATTAAGAGGGAAACCATTCGGATGAGCATCATTTGTGTGATTTAGTCGGGTGTACATTATGGTCTCGCCCTGAGTTTCATTTCCGTTGTCGAGCCAAGCAATGTGTACATTGTCGAAGGAATCTGTAAGGATCTCTGGCATGTGTGAATTAGCACCAAATGGCCTCTGACTGTCTAGGTTGTTGAGACCCTCTACTGTGGATATCGCAGAGTCTGTAATTTGCTTTATTCCATAGGATGGTAGGCCTGAAGGCGCTCCGTCCCAAGCAGCGGAACCACGAAGTCTTAGCCTTGTGTAGTATATCTCGTAGTTGACATCTATTTCGAACCCATAAGCCCGGCCGTCCATCCATGCAACGTGTGTATTACCAGAGGTATCGATTGCAATTGAGGGGTGCAGGCTGAATGCATCCTGAAGAGTAATTCGGGTATCATTTACGACGACTAGGTGACCATATCCCAACTGGTCGGTTGATGGCCCGATATCCTCTACATACTGATTATTCGACACGGTTGTTCCAGGGGTTCCCTTTGTCCAACCAGGTGGAGGGTTGTCCAACACTGAATAAGGATCCAGAATTGTCAAAAATATCTCACGAGAATTATTTGTTGCTAGATATACTAAGGCTTCGACCATTTGTTGAAGTTCTGTTGCACTACCTGATGAAGTAGGGAAACTGTACATTTTTCCACCTGCATCTGTGTTCCTAAGTGTGGAACCAGGGCAGGTTCTTGTCCCAATTGAGACGAATCCATTGGGGCATTGAGCAAGGTCCTGCATGTGCGATCCTACCTCTACATTCCCTGAGCCAAATCCTGCGGCTAACAACGGCACCGGAACGACGCCTGCCTCTACACAAGCATCGTGTGCCTCGTTGATACTCTGAAGATCGTCGGCCGCTTGGGACGGGTCTCCGCCGTATGGCCCTTCATCAGAAATTGGAATTACAATCTTAGTAGCATTCGGATTCCATCTGTGATCCAATTGTGTTGGTGGATTTGCAGCGTTGCCCATTCGGCCCTGTGCATCTCTCCAAGATAGGCAGGCCCAAGTTGTACCAGGGCCCCAGAATTCAGAGTAATAACCACCGTCTTGAGGAAGGTTTGTTGCTGTGCCATCGTAGACTACTTCAGTAAGATAGCGAATACCACCTGAGTCGTCTAAAGGAGTTTGGCCAAGATGGGTTGTGCGAGGGCCTTGGCTTCCAGAGCCGCCTGTTTGGTATGCGGTAGCGCAGTTACCTGAAGTGGCTGCAGACGGCCAGTTTCCACTCAGTGCATAGAGTGTTTCGAATACCGTAATGTTTCCATCTTCAAGCATTGGTTTTAGTCCTTCAAAAGTACCTCCGCTGGCGAAGTTACCTCCATAGAAAACAACGCACATGTCGGCCCATTCAGTATTCATTGAGCCGGAGGTATCGATAGGTGCGACCATTTCCACCTTACCGCCACGGGTGTCGTCCCATACTACTTGCACGAAATCATCTGCATCAACTGCAATATCTGGGTGGCCCTTGTGTCCGATAATTGGAGTCAAGAGTGTGTTTCCAATCGCAACAATTGCTTGGCGACCTGGGCGGTCGATTTCTAGCATTGAGTAGTATATCTGGGGTTGTTGGTAAAATTTGTCTAGTGGTTCGTAGGAATCTTCCCAAACTATGTGTGGGTTATTCTGAGAATCCACAGCCACCGCTGGCCAGTCACGGTTCTGTTGGTGGCTGGCTATTTCTTCATCATTGATTATCGAAAGTACAGCATCCAAACCTGAGCTGCCATCTTGGTCATCTTGGGACGGATCTAAGAGGGTGTAGAATATGGTCCATTGACCTGATTTGTCTGTCCAAACAACGTGAACGTTGTCAGCATGATCTACAGCGATGTCTGGGTGGTTAGCACGGTGGGTACCTGGATTGGAGATTTGAGTTTCGTCGATTAGAACATCGCCTCTAGGGTCGAGCATTTTGTAGTAGAGGTGTTGGGTATTTCTACTCCAGACGAAGTGAGTATTGCCCATCGAATCGGCATCCATTGCAACCATTCTGTCATTATGGGTTCCGCTAGCGACTATCTGTATCGCATCTGTTACTACTATCTCGCTTCCTTCTGCTCTATCTGAGAATTCTAACGTAGCAAACAGGCTCATCACCATGATGATGACCAACGTCATACTACTCCTTACTTTCTTTGTCTCCATCTCATTCCCTCCAGCATTGCTGCTACAACAATCCTTGTTGGTTTCTTTGAATACTTAACCTACACGCTCACGCGTCATCGATATCCGTTAGGACAAAGATGGATTTTCGTCCCGTTCTATTGTAAATTCAAACCCAATCGGCGGGGTCAAAGTCGCTGCCGAAACCACCTGTCTCGTCCGTGTCTATAGAATGGCTTTTCGGCTCATTCTTTGGGGGTTTGGTGGTACGTTGTTTGGCTTTCTTTGCCTCCCAGTCATCTACCTTACCAGGCTTACCAATTCCCTTTCCGTAAGCATACTTCACTTGATGAATAAGTTCCAATTTGGAAAGCCATACACTTCTCATCGTCTGCATAAATTCGTTTTGGCTTAGTCCATCGAACCATATTGGCCTTGAGAGGTTAAACGCTTGTAGAGGACCTGGCAACTCGTCCTTTGGCTTGCCAACGTGAAGGACCCAGTCAAGGTTAGAACGGGTCAATTGTATTCTAGTGTCATGAAGCCATTTTTCCCAAGCATCAGGGTCTTCTTTTCCATGGTCGCGCATCTCATTTTGTTGCCCTTCATCGACTCTAGTAATTGAGTAAATTAATACTAGATCGCGATTTTTCGGAATTACTACATTGAAGACGTGTCCTTGTTTCGTTGGTGGATATTTTACGTGTAGATGAATAAGTGCTTGAGCGTCTGTAACTTCTCTAGACTCTAGTTTCTCACGGGCTAGCCAATCCTTGACCGCACTAGCCGCCGACTTGCCATCCATCAATGTCGGCTATTGGCAGTCCTATTTGAGAGCGCCGAGTCTAGAAGAGATATTTTCAACGAGTTCGTGAAATCTTTCTCCCTCACTGCTCTTACTCAATTTCACACGGCGAGATGCTGTTACAGAGTCGGACCACAAATCATAGCCGGTTAATGCGATTGAGGCAGCCAGATAGAAGCTGAGCATGAGTAAAATGAAAGTGTATAAAGTCACTAATTGCACCGATAAACCCGCGTACAGATAGGTACCCAATAATGCCACAGGGGGCCAGAAAAATATCGGTGAAAACATTCCTGCAAGCATGAAGTAAGTCGTACGAGAGTCCAATCCCTCGTCACTACCTTCGGCCATGTATTTTGCAAGGCCCCACTGTGGCCCCGATGATGGCAGCGTTATTGGTAAAGTGGAAATTATCAGAATTAAGCCGAGAAGCCCTAAGAGATGTTCAGAAATTGATTTTCCTCGCAAGCGATTTGATGAATCTAGAGATGTAGCATACAAGTCATTCTTGTGGAGGAGTTCTGCGGCTTCTTTGGCTTGGTCTATCATTGGATTATTTTCGTCTCTACCAATGCTTTCTCTTACCTCTCTAGTAGCTCGGACTTCTTCGGCCAGTGTTCGCAGAGGAGCGTTGGCTTTGTTAGCTCCAATGTGAGCCAATAATTTCCATGAACGGTAAGTTTCCCAATCTGGGGCATCAGGGGTCATGGGGGAGAGTGTGTCGAATATTCGATCGCGTAATTCTCTGGTGTCTTCATAACTTGATTCGACCCATTCCCCGGAAACTAGACGAGCGCGGTCTTGGGGTGAATACGTCGATGGTATCTCAATCGATTCGCCGAACTCAACATAATTGTCGGTACGAAGCCAATGATGAGTTCGCCAATGTAAACCAACGGTTTGGATTACTGGTGCAGGTAAACCCTTCTCGTCTGCAATAGCGGCAGAAGCCAGAGCAGCGCGTGAAGATCCTGTTCGTAATGCATGGAGTTTGCTGTCTTGGTGTGATTTGCCCTCTGGCATCACAACTGCCGAATGTCCTGTCGCTATACAAGAGGCCACTGTCAACATACCTCTGTCGTTGATGTATCTAGCAAAATCGGCATCTACAACTCCGGCCTCTACTTCTGCTCGACGGAGAACCGGTTGGGTCCCAAATCTTCTCGACCACCATCCGATTACTGGGCGGGTGGTCAAATCATGACGACCAAGTGAAATGACTCGCTTATTTTGTGCCCGAACAATTACCATCGGGTCAATTAGACCATTGATGTGGGTTGCGACATATATCGCACCACCATCTGCAGGAGGGGTTGGATCGGCGTCATATCTTCTGAAAATCGCCTTATTACCCAATTCAAACATCAAATCTAGTGCTAGTTGAGCCCACCTCTTTCCAGGATGCTTTCCTTCGTGATTGTAAGGGACTCGAGTCAGTTTATCTCGCTTCAATCTAGTTGCGCTTTCTGACAACTCAGGGAGTATCTCAGGCGCGCCTTCTGAGTCCGACACGGGGCTTCGGAGGATGCAAGGGGTTGAGAATACACCGATTCTACTCTGTGGCCACTGATATGCTTTCAGCGAGAGTTTTTGCGTCGTCATGGTCTATCTTTCCATATTTCCAAAGGAAAGAGTGAGTTGAGTCTGGATATCGTGGTATGATGTGAATATGAACGTGGGCGATTGACATTCCTGCCTCATGTCCATTGTTTTGGATTAGGTTGTACGCTGTGGCTCCGGTCGCCTTGAGTACTGCGCTGCTTACTATCGGTAAAGCCCTGCCAAGAGCGGCGGCGGAATCTAAACTCAATTGGTCCATGGAAGGTGCTGGTTCCTTTGGAATAACCAATGTATGTCCCCTTGTTAGAGGTTGAATGTCTAGAAACGCGATGATGTGTTCGTCTTCATACACCTTGTGGCAGGGTAATTCGCCGTTGATGATTCGAGTGAAGATTGTTGGTTCTTCACTCATTTTAAGTCCTCAAGATTTTGTAATCTGCTCTGCCAAAGTTAGCATTCCTTGAAGGTTCAAAGCCGAGCACATCTCGGTGTTCATCACGCTTGATTGATCGGTTACTTTGATTCCGTTTTTCTTCATATCAGCAATTGCATCGGCGGCAGCTTTGAGAGAGGATTCGTCTCTAGATCCGTTCGTGCAAGAAGACATTACTGTGGCTAAAGTTGCTGAGACTTGCCCCACCGAAGCCCCATCTCCTGACTTTAGAGATTCCAACTTCTTGGAGGATTTTTCAACTGCTTTCTCAACTAAATTTGAGCCGCCAAATGCTGCTTCTTTGGCCCAGGTTCCAGCGTGGCTTCCAGCATGATTTCCGCCAACTAAATCATCGAGGATTAGGTTGCCTGCCAACATACCCTCTCCGTGCATCCCGTTGTTTGCAGAGCGTCCGGCTGCATAGAGTCCAGTGGCCCACTTTTTACCTTTGGAGAAGGTTATTCGTCCATGCTCGTCTACAGGAGCTCCTCCGGTAGTTGTTGCAATGCTCGTTGTAATTGGGATAACCTCGCGAGAAATATCGAGGCCTGTTCTGTCCTTGACTCTATTTCGTGTGTTGGAGAACCAAGTCTCGGCATCAGATTCCAAACTTCTCAAATCTAGAATGCAATCGTCCTCGCCGACTTCGCTCGGGTCAACGTCCTCTCCGCTAGATTTTCTGACTCTGCCTCCTGAGCCTAATACATCGAGTGTTATGTTGAGGTCTGTACCTCTTACAGTCAGTGGGTGTGTTGGGTTGTTTGCCATCCCAGCTAAGGTCAGGCCTGCCGAGGCTATCAGTGCCGAGCCCAATCCTGCTCCATCTGATGGGCTCGACCAAATTCCTTGATGGCCAGTAGTAGCGAGAACTACAGCCTTGGCTTGAATTCCAATCACTTGGCCAGAGTTTGTATCGTACGCGGTTAGACCTCTAACTTGCTTTCCGTCCATTACCAACGACATGACTTGGACATCTGAACGGCGAACAACCCCTCGCTTCATCGCCTGTTCTTCTAAAATACGGGTGATATTTCGTCCGGTCGCATCTCCACAGCCGGTCATTCTCGGCATGCTGTGTCCCGCAACCTGAGCCGCATGAGGTAGTCCTCCTTCTCGGCGGCGAAGAACCAATCCCCACCTTTCCAATTCTGCAAGAACGCTGAGAGATTCTCCACAAACCCTTGCGGCGGCGACCTTGTCGGTGGATTCGCCGCCTGCAGAAATTGTGTCATCTCGATGTCCGGATGAGCTAACTTCGTCTATAGATACTGCAAGTCCGGCTAGATCTGTACCCGCCGTTCCTGCGCCAATTCCTGAGGATTCTAGAAGTAGAGGTGTTGTTCCAGCATCGGCTGCTGCAATGGCGGCTCTTAGGGCGGCAGGGCCCGAGCCGACGATGACTAGATCCCAAGACTCCATGGTTCTCGTCTTAGGCGAATCGTGTTCGCGACATGAAGATGACGCTCGGGGCTTCGCCCCGAAAATTGCCCTTAATCTGCAAGGGCGAGGGCGATTCTTCGCACCTCGGATGCGGCATCTGCCATTCTATGACCCATGCTTTCTGCCTGAACTCCGGATGAAAGTATGGTGGTTACTACAATTGATTCAATCGTCTCTCCTTTTTCATTTCTCAAGGTGACTTGTACTGGGTGTGGCCCAGATATGGAATCGGGCCACGCCAAGCCTATCCAGAGTACCGTTGAGTCGGCAAGAAGGCGACCAAAGGATTCTGTTAATTCGCCTCTTTGGTTACCAAGAGGAATTGGTGAATTGGGTTGATCTGAGGATTTGGTAAAGACTCGAAGTGTCTGAAGTTCAGGCTCTCCTTCGGCTGCTAGTATGTCGACTTCAATTGACTGATTCTTGCCGGAGTGATTGTGNATCATCACGAATAGATTCCCTTGNCCCTGACCACACCGAGGGGGTAAGTCAAGATCCAGTCTCCAAGATTCCTCGGTGAGGCTCGGGTCGCCTCTAATGACTGAATCTTGTAATCGATCAGTTAGTCGGAAAAGGCCGGGTTGCCAAGCCCTAGTATGGGCAAGGAGGCGCCTGAGAGTTGTCATATTGAACTTGGAAGTTGATGAGAAAAGCCCATCGATTGCTGAGACTTTGAAGACTCTACGTGTTTCGCTTAGTAGACCCTCTTCATCGAGCAAACCTAGGTGTTCTAGGTGGATTGCTTCAAGCAGGTGCTCGACTGCTGATTCAGGGGTTTGATCACTTCGAACATCATCGATTAGAGAATTTATCCAAATATCCCAATGACTGGCAGTTTCGGGGTCTAGATGCGCGCCTACCAGATCAGACAATACTCGGTCAAGTGTACTATCGTGTAGTGTTGGAGCGTGCAAAGATAGAAGGGGGAAAGAATTCGAACGCATTGGAATCGATGTCTCTAGTTGTTGAGTATTGAAAGCCGAAATTACAGACAGCGCGATACAGGCCCCCAAAACTAACGAGCTCAGAGTCTCCCCTGCATCTAGATTCCATAGTGAAGCGAGTGCAACAGTTGCAAGAATGCTACAGGAAACTCTTACTCTCTCTCTGATTCTTCTCTCATCTAGTGTGTTTAGGATACGTTCAACGCCAGGATAGGAATTCATCGAGCGGAAGCCTACTGCTCGTAAGCGGAGTCTATCTCTAGCAGACATTCGAGCGAAAGATGCGGCGAATAAGGCAGGAATTAGGCTAAGGCTTAGTGCAACATGAAGCGCGATTGCTAGTGGAAATGAAGCATACTCCCATCGAATAAGCAGCAGAGCGGTCGTAATAGGGGCAATCAGAGATAACAAGGTACGCAACTGTGGTTGGAGTCTACTTGTGGCAATCCTTACCCAGAACCTCCTACCTGCGTCCCTAGCCTTAACTCTCAGGCTCAGTGCCTGCTCTTGTTGCACCTGACGGTCGCTCTCCTTTGCGTAAGGAGTTGGGAGGCTGCGCTCACCCGCCATGTATGTCCGACATCGAACATGGCTTGATTCTCTCGGCTCGATTTTGGGGTCAAGGTGGTGATTTTGAGACCCTTAGAGTTCTTGAGGAGGATGCGGTCGGCGGAGTGGGCGTGTAGCATAGCCTGGATAATGCACTGGCCTCCTAAGCCAGGGACCGCGGGTTCGAATCCTGCCGCGCCCGCCATTAACCAAAGGCTAGGCCGTGCTTTCTGCCAGACGTTGCGGCCTTGTGTAGAAAATTCTCGAAGGGGATTCTGGCGTGCATTGTGCTACGAATCTGAGTATCGCAAACCGCCAATGCAGAAAGTAACTCTGAGCGTAGTTCGTCGGGAAGTGAAAGGCGGCGGCCGACGAGGACATCATGAAGTTGAGAAATAATATCGTCAGCGTCCAATCCATGGTCGTTCATCAAGCGATCAATCTCCGCTATTGCGCCGCCCAAAACCTTGGAACGGCGTCCTCTAACATTCTCCCATCTCCATTCAACAACGCGGCCGCGTAGCGCAAGTTCCAGAAGATGTCTTCCCGCTTGCAATGTTGTTGCCTGGACCAAACGATGTACTGCGGACCTGTCGTCTGTCAAGTCCCGTGCGTTTAACATCTCTAACGTGAATAGGGCTTTTCGTAAATTACCCTCAGCTACATACACCAAATCACCTAGTACGCCTTCATCTACAGAGAATTTTTCTGATTTGGCAATTGATTGCATTGTATTGATTGCAACCTCTCTTTCTGTAGAAGGGATGCGAATCATTTGGGTTCTAGATCGGATCGCATCGATGAGACGTGACGGTGCTCTAGCGACAAGGATGAATCTACTAGCCACTCCTACCGTTTCCATCATTCGGCGAAGGTATGCTTGTCTAATTCCCCCAAGATGGTCGGCGTCTTCAATCACCAATAATCGGCTAACAGGAATTCTACCCGGCTCGATTTCTAATTCGGCTCCAGCCGGTGCTACATCTCCTTCTGAGGCTGAAATGATGCCGCGATCGTAGGCATCTAGACTCATACGGCCGGCCAATGTATCAGTGGAGCCCGCTCCACTTGGCCTAAGGAATTCCTCAAACTTAGCCATTGCACCACGGGTTCGCATTAAGTCTCGGGCTTGCAAGATATGTGTGGTAGATTTCCACCCTGGGCCTAGCATCTGGCGCGCTACCAATCGCCAGGAGGCTGTTTTTCCAACTCCTGCTGGCCCTGTAATCAGGAGGTGTGGAGGTTCAGGGGACAAACTGACGCCCCTCAGTGCTTCACGGACGTTTGTCGGGACTGCTAAGTCATTGAAACTACGCGGAGCATGTGTACTCAGCCAACTCGCCACGTATCAGCGTGAATTAGGCGGGTCTTGAACTCCGCGCCATTACTTCCACAGGAAGAATGTGTATTCAGCGCGCTTTCAGAATCTTGTAGCCACGGTCGGTTCCTTCCTTTCGCGGCTTGACGAAAATTCGGTAGCCACATTTGTGGCAGGACTTACCGACTGTTCCTACTTCTATCCACTCAATGTGTCCACAGCGAACACACTTGTATCGTGGTTCTAGAGAGTCCATTGGGGAGTTGCAGTGATTGCAAGATACGTTACCGTCTGGGTCGTACGCCTTCCTGTCTGTGCGGTTGCAGGAGCGGCACTTGTAGAGTGTAAGCCTGTTCGCCATCGGGCCGGCGACCAACCAGCCCTTCTTCAATCTGCTCATCGGGAAATTGGGCCCTAAAGGGCCCTGCGGCAGATATCTACGAAGTTCTCGAATATCTTTGCTCCATACTCGGAGTCATTCACTTCTGGGTGAAATTGAAGTCCAAATCTGTCCAATGTTGAGTTTTCCATAGCCTGAATTTCGCAGGACTCGCTGCTAGCTGTAATTCTGAAGCCTTCGGGCAATTCCGTGACCTCGTCATTGTGACTCTCCCAAACGGTCTGAGATTCTGGAGTTCCGTCGAATAGTGGCCCTCCTCCATCGATAAGATTGATTGTTGCTGCACCAAACTCAGGCGCAGGGGCTTCAGCGGCTCGACCACCATAATGTCCGGCCATGAATTGGTGGCCGGCACAGATCCCTAAAATCGGAATATCCAATTCAAGATAGGCCGCACAATTTCCTAACTCTCCTGTTAATCCAACGCGGGCGGCGCCGCCAGAAAGAACCAATCCGTCTAATTTTCGAAGTTCAGAGATCGGTGTGTCGTTGGCGAGAATTTGGGTATCTACTCCCATGTAACGTAACATACGCCATTCTCGATGTGTCCATTGGCCGCCGTTGTCGATTACATCGATGACAAGGCGGCCCTCACTCATACAGAATTGCGGAAGAAGAAGGGTGATGAACAATGCCCCGTTTTTACCTCCATCACTAATGCCAAATTGTGAAAATATCAACACCCACTCCCCGCGAGCGATTGAAATACAGAACGGTAGTCGTCCCCAATCCTGCCCCGATGGTGTAGTGGCCTATCATGAAGCCCTGTCGAGGCTTCGACCCGGGTTCAAATCCCGGTCGGGGCGCCACTAATTCTCGTCTCCCCACCAGTTTTCTTCTTCCTCAGTTTCTGGTTCTGAATTTGATGAAATGTGGTCTTGATGTTTATGACAATAATCTGTCATTCGAAAATTTCCTGTGTTACATCCAGGTACTGAACACTTTCTTGACATTAGTGCTTGGCGTTCTGATGGAGANATCATTTCATGGCTTATTTTAGAATCCGGTATAGTGTCAGATTTTTCCCCTGTTGTTTTTGGCCATAGATACATAATCAGGGTGATGAATAACATGCCTAAGCCTAAACTTGACTGAAAAAACAAAATAAGCAAAAATAAGCCGACCAGGGAAACAGCCATCTTGTTGTTTCTTTCCCGTCTTTTTTCGATTTCTTCCAAGACCCTTGCATGTTCTTCTGGATTGTCTTTGGCTTCTTCGAGTTTCTTTTTTTCCATGTTTTTGTGCATCGAATCTCCCGCAGCATCGGCGGCAATCGCTCCGAGAATTTCTATTACCACGCTTTACTCTGTGTATATCGACCGAAAAAGATAGTGCCGTCATTAACTACCATTCATGCCAAATGCATCATGGAAAAATGATGTCAGACGATTTTCGTATTCTTCGGAGTCACTCCACATCGCATCGACGTGTGCCCTGTCTTCAACATACCAAGTTTCGACATTGCCGCCATTCTCAATCACCCTCTCCTCAAACCGTTCTGAGTGTTGAACGGACACTCTGGTGTCCTCGAGTCCGTGTGTAAGGAAAACTGGACGATCTCCAGCGGCATCGGCAGCATGGATTGGGTTTCGTCCATCGAGATCGGTGCCTGCCATCCAACCTCCAACTGTGATTGCTGCTCCTCCAAGGAAAGCAGGGAAGCCCATCCTTCCCAATTCATTGCGGACAACTAGCGGGAAGTCCAGAACTGCGCTATCAAGCCACATAGCTGCGATACCTGGCTCGTCCTCGAAGGCAAAGGCTGCTGTTCCTCCAAGTGAGATTCCGATCAAACCTACTTCTCCTGCTTGGTATCCTTTGGAATCAATTAGCCAATCATACGCTCCAAGAATATCGACATACTCAACCTGTCCTACTGCAATATAGTCACTGACTTGGTCGCTGTAACCGTAATTCCTCAAACTAAAGGAAAGCGAATTGATGCCTCCCTCGGTAAGGAAGGCTTGCATCAGTAACATTTCTGGTTTGCAATTCCCGTTAGAGGGCATTCCGTGAGTCAGGATAACCACTGGTGCTTCCGGATCAACTTCGACATACCATCCTCTGAGGGTAATCGACTGGTCGTCTCCTCTGGGAGGGAAGCTTGCATTTTCATAGGAGTCCATTTGGTACGGACTAGCATCGAAGTTTTGCCTAATGGCTACTCTCTCTTCTGCAACCTCTCCGGTTCCAAAAGATTCCCAATCATCGAAAGAAGTCCACGAATCTGGGTGATTGTCCTCCCAAACATAGCAACCGGGTTTTGCGGCTATTGCTTGGGATGCGATAACATATCCTAGACCGAGATAGACTGTGGGAAGTACAATCATCAGAGCTACTGTAATTTGCACAGGTCGGCTCTTTGGGTCGATTTTCATAACCGGCCGTTAGGGTGTACTATTTTGTAACTTATTGACTACCCAAGAGTTGAGTTTTTCTCTCTCTATTTTTGCCTCATGCCCTTTGTCAACAGGAAATTCTTCTCCGAATAGCATAATTTCGAGTTTCAAATTTTTCCCATGCAATTCTGAAAGGTTAGGTAACTGTTCTATAATCAAAGACTTTGTTTTCGACCAGTTTTTGTTGGATTTNTCGACCAATAAAATTGGGGTATCGTTTTGTAATCCCTGAACAAGTGCTGTTCTTATTCCAATTTTTGAGTTGAAGAACTCTTCAATCTGTTTTGTGTAAAGGGATGAGCCGTCTACTAATTCTACTGAATGTGATTTTCTACCTACAAGCCAAATCTTTCCTTCTTCNTCTCTGTAACCTAAATCTCCTGTTCTATGCCATTTTGTCTGGTCGGTATTATCGATAGCCCACGATAGCTGGCCTCCGAAAGCATCTTCATCTTCTCCAATCAAANATGAGTAAACTACAGGGCCATTAACCGCTATTTCTCCAATTGGAATTTGTGATATTAGGTCCGATTTTTTCATGATGGGTAAATCATTGAATTCTGCTGAACTATCGTATGACAATATTCTCAATTTCACGTCAATAGCCTCTCTGCCTAAACATACACCTCTTCCTGAAGATGTGTGATGTTCAGTTTCTCTAATCGTAGAATATGGTGCGTAGCACAGGGGAAATCCTTCGGTGGCGCCATAGACCAAATGAAAACCACCGTCCGATGGGCGGTCATCAGAAAGATGAGGTTCTATTATTTCGGCAACTTTTGCTGCTACAGATTCTCCGCCTACATACAGTCTCCTAACTGTGGGCAACATCTTATGATTCTCAGATCGAGGTTCTGTAGCAATATAACCTGCTAGATTGATTGCCGAAGGTGGTGAGAGAAAGACGGTCGTTGCTTTCCATTTTTTGCAAGCAAGGACGATGTCTATTCCTGTGGTCTGTTTTGGTGATGACATGTTTACTATTGATGTGATGCCAAGAATTGGATGGACTAGCAGAGTTCCCCCTCTACCGTAGAATATGTCTCTTTCAGTAAGGCCCTGTGAGTGTAATACTTTCAGATGGGAATGTAACATACTATGAGTATAAATTACGCCCTTAGCGGGACCGGTGGTTCCCGTTGTATACTTCACAAAAGCAGATGTTTTACCCCAGTCTAGGTCTGAGTTTATTTTGAATGATTTAGGGCTTAAATGGTTAGAGAAATGTTTCTTTAATTTTGAAAATTTAAGTTCTCTTTGTGGCTTGTTTGAAAGAAGGAAAAATTTGCTTACTATGAGGCTAAATGTAGAACCGATAATCCCCCTCGGATTTGCTCTTTTCAGAATTTTTCTTAATTCTCTTCTTCCAGATCTACTACGAATATTCAGGCTAGGGAGGAGTAATGGAACTGCACCTGTTTTCAGCATGCCATAGAGGAGGATGACAAAATCGATACTGGGCTTAACCAATACAAGTGTAACAACACCACTGTGGAATCCATGGCGCCAGAGAAAATTTGCAGCTCTGCTACTTTTTTCTTCTAATTCTTTGAAGGTTATTTGGTCGTAATCGGCCTCGAGTGCGTCTTTTTTAGGGAATATGAAAGCTATCTTGTCTGGGTTTTCATCGGCTTTCTCTGCAAGAGAACTGAGGATATTTTTCAATTCGTTTCCTCCAGAGGACTTAGCCACGCTTGGAAGGAGCAAAGGCGTAGTGTAGAACTGTAGTCTCGCTTAATTTTCAGAGAGGGTGATGGTTTGTCCGGCATTAGTTTTGGAAGTGAAGAAAGAATCAACTCATTTGCCTGCTCAATTTCTGATTCCTCTACTATTGCCCTGCCTCTAATCATTGAAGGGGAGGTTCGGTCCAATAATGGAATAATCTCCGGAAGGAATTCTATCGTTCGGTGAGGTAGGTTGACTAATGCTAGATCCCATCTTCCAGTGATTTCCTCTTTCTTGGACAAAGTTAGTGCATCTGCCAAGCCGACCAGTCGGTTTTCGTGAACTTGTTGAAGTTCAATTGCACCCTCTGGATATGGTCTCCTATCCCACTTTGAGAGATTTGTCATGAGGAGTTTGACTGCGTCTGGGTTAAGGTCGGTGGCGAGTAAATCAGAGACTAAATTTGGTTCTGCGAGTAATGTCGCAAGAGCGGGGCCAACCCCGCAAAATGGGTCTGCTATTCTCAACGGTCGGCCAAGTTCTTCTCGTAATTCTTTGGCTAAGGCGAGGGTTTCGAGTCTCTCTGTTTGTAATTTAGTAGAGAAGTATGCCTTGGTTGGATCACATCGAATAACTCGCCCGCTTTCTTTCACTGCAACCTCGGTAGTCAGGAGTTCTGGGGGCGCGAATTCTAGGCTTGGACCGGCTAGAATTCTGTCGGCTAATCTGGCACCTATGGGCTTCAGTTGTCTGATTCTGAATTCCCCTTCTACGCCATCATCGGCTAATAACAAGCGAATATGAGGGTGGGCCCCGAGTTTTGCTCTCGCAATAGAATCTGTAAATTGGGCAACTTGATCATCTATTCTGACAATCATCATGTCCCCTACAAATTCGTGATTTGATGGCCAAGCATCTCCCATTTGCTCTATCGTGGTCTCGTCTACTTCCGAGGCAAGTAAAGCCAACCAATCAGTCTCAATTTTTTCATCCGGAACTCCTTCATGCATTACGATAGGATATTCTAGAGCCTTTGGTAATTCCAAAGGTGCGCCTACATCTAGAGGAATTAGGCGAGAGAGACCGTCTTTACTGGAGAATACACGATGGCTAACAGAGCCCCATCCGCGGGCGCGAACGTGGCCTAAAACAGCCTCGACCTCGCGATTCGGGACGACCAAGTGGCGCATCATGTTGATGACGGGCAGGCACGCCCCCCGCTTCACCATGACGGACGGCGGGCTCCCTCCAGGTCTCTGGCTAATTGGCCTCGGACCGGGTGATCTTGGGTTGATGACGGCCGATGCCATAGAGCATGCTAGAGCCTGCGATTATCGATTTTTAGAAGGCTACACTTCAACCCTGCCTGATGATCAAGAAGGGCGATTGGAGGGTTTGGTTGGCCAATGGAACAGGGCAATGCGCCCTATGGTCGAAGACCCTTCTGAAATTTTATCGCTAGCGACTGAGAAGTCGGTTGCTTTGATGGTTGTAGGTGATCCTATGCAAGCAACTACTCATGTCGACCTAGAATCTCATTGTGCCGAGCAAGGCATCGATTTCTCTGTTATTCCGGGTCTTTCTGCGATCTCTTTGGCGGTTTCATTATCGGGTCTGCAATCATATCGTTTTGGCCGACAAGTTACACTTCCATTCGCCTATGGAGATTACCTTCCAACCTCTCCGTTGGAGATGATTGATTCCAATTATACCAACAATTTGCATACCTTAGTATTGCTAGATTTAGACCCCACAGGGATGGGTGTTGAAACGCCTAAACCTATGCAACCAAAACAAGCCGTTGAAATCCTAAAGGCGATGTTTGAGAAACTCGTTGAACACGAAGGAAGTGTGCGAGAGAGTATGACTGCTGCAATTGCAAATTGGGACGCAATTTTACTCAGTGATCTCGGAACTGCCGACCAGAGAATTGTTTCCGGTGATTTAGATGATATAGCGAAATTGTCTGATGGGCGGATACATTGTTTGATTTTACCCGCCGAATTCGTGGGTTTGGAAAGAGAGGCTTACGAGCGCAGGCGATACCAAGCATGAAGCGAGGAACATGGAGGAGACAATATGGCACGACCACCCGCCGAAGTGAGTTTTCCGGGCGATAAAAATCGCAAGAGAAAGGTTCGTGTTCGTGGAATAAAAAAGGCCTCAAAGCAGATTCAACAGAGAATTGATAGGAATCT
>FUFK010051511.1_pt1 | contig 37216 bp, 36 predicted proteins | sample 1021851 | NCBI WGS metagenome assembly FUFK01 (sample SAMEA51879418, study PRJEB19060) | metagenome | reverse complement strand
GGTATGATAACCTGGTAGGGGATTTCGTGAGCAAACGCTTACCAGGTATTGGTATCTCAATAGGATTGAGCCGTATTTTTGCAAAACTCCTCAAAGAGAAGCGAATAAANACTGATAAAAAGTCACCAACNGAAATATTAGTAATTCACTCTAGAGGAGCCCCCTACCGNCTCGTAAATAAAACAGCGCAAACTTTGCGGCAAAGAGGGTTTAACGTCGAACAATATCATGAAGANCGAAAGTTAAATGCACAGCTAAAATATGCAGAGGNNAAAGGNATACCATGGATATGGTTTCCCCCAGTCAATGTTGATGGGGAACATCAAGTTAAGAANTCTNTTTCTAGAGAGCAACAGCCAGCGGATCCAACGACNTGGATACCAGGAAAGGGTAAGTAGACTGTTTTTTTGGAACTTTNTTATAACCAGTTCCCACAACTGGCATCAAATTNANNATCAATTATATCGTTCTGCACAAGCGTATGGGTCATATTTTGATTATCTACTAAAACGAAATAAAATTAAGTCGCTCATAAACTTACGCGGCGAGAANCCTTTGTCCAATTGGTATGCACCAGAGCAGAAGCTTTGCAACCAATTAAATATTAAACATATCGACCTTTCATTACATTCAAGAAGGCTCCCAAAAAAAGCAACGTTGATTGAAATGGTCAGGGTATTCGACACAGCCGATCGCCCTATCCTCCTCAAATGTTCTGGTGGTGCTGATAGAACCGGGCTGGCCGCGTCCTTATTTTTATTAAATGAATACGGAATTGAATGTTTGCCTGAAGCTCTTCAACAACTAAAATTTTTTCCATATTTTCATTTTCCACGCAAGCACCAACGTTGGATTGCGCATCTGCCGAGGTACTTTGCCGCGACACACCATAACAAAACCCTTGCTGACTGGATACAGAAGGTTTACTCGCACACCGCCTTTGCCGACTGGCTGTGTGAGAATAATTTAGAAGGAACTTGGCATAAGTAACCTCGTATTATGATTTATTCTGTTAAAGTAAGTTTCTTAGGCGATAATTCCTCGATCATGGAAATCACTGATGGTGTGATCTGGAAGGCCCAATATATTAGAAATCACTTCGTCAGTATGCTCCCCTAAACTCGGCGCAGGTTTTAGTGGCTGCTCCTNCAGTNCTTGAAAACGAAGAGGCAGGCCNGCTGCCGGAAATTCTCCTAAGCCTTTTTGAAAAATTTTGCGAATTAATGGGTTTGCCTCAGAACAACGTGGATCTTTTTTTACCAACTCATCGAAGGTTTGATAAGGTCCCCANAAGACGCCATTCCTATCCAATATAACCTTTATAGTCTGATAATCATTCTGTGAAACAAAGGGCTCTATTAAGCTTACAATCGCATCACGAAACTCATATCTACTACCTTCGTCATCAAGGTCGGTATTATATTTATTTTCCAATTCATTAACAGCACCCTCTATTTTCATAGCAGTTTTTAGTCGCTGCCATTGGGCTTTGGTAAGGGCTGTTAACATGATCCTACAATTGTCTCTTGTTACAAAGTCATGGCCAAATGCACCATAAATATGGTTACCATCAGCTTCTCTACTTCTTCCCAATAAAGCACTTTCTGCTAAATGCCCCAGAGCACTTGCCACCCAAATACCAACATCTGATAACGCAAGATTTACAAGTTCCCCTGTTCCAGATCGATTTCGCTTACGTTCAGCAGCCAAGATCCCAGTTGCAGCCATACTGCCAGTTACAAGATCCCATGCTGGTAACAAGTGGTTTACTGGGTTCTCACTATTTCGTGGCCCTGTCGCCAGTGGGTAACCTAGTGCACAGTTAATAGTGTAGTCGACAGCTGGTGTTCCATCGTGACTACCTAAAATATTTAACATGATAAGATCTTTTCTTTTAGACTTAAGATCATCAAAATTCAAAGGCCCTCCAGGTGGATGATTTGTCAAAAATATTCCATTTTCGGGCCCTGGCGCGCATATTAAAGCCTTGATAAGGTCGCGACCTTCGTCTTCCCTTATATTTATAGTGATTGATTTTTTGCCCTTATTAAGTCCACTCCAATAAAGGCTATTTCCTCTTTCATCTAAAGGCCATCGTTTGAAATCCATACCTCCGCCGATAGGGTCAAAACGTATAACATTTGCTCCAAGTTGAGCTAACGTCATTCCACCCAACGGAGCTGCCACAAAAGCTGACCCCTCAATTATTGTGAGTCCTGATAATAGGTCATACATCGATTATCCAATTCATAATAATTTTAAAGAGGGCGGAGGACAGCGTATTCAATTTACTCGTGACCAAGGCGTCTTAAGCTCCAGTTTTGGCTTGGACTATTGAATTTAATCTATCGAACGATTTTACTATGAAGCACTTATCCCAGCAGCCAACACATCTTTGTCAACATGATCAACAAATTGTTTAAAATTATTTTCGAATCTTTCACACAAATCCCTAGCAACCGCGTCATATCTTTTTGGATCAGACCAAGCCATTCTCGGTTGTAAAATTTCTGAAGGGATATCGGGGCAAGCGTCTGGAATACCNAGCCCAAAGCAATTGTCCGAATTGATCGGGGTCGCATCCAACTTTCCATCCAAGGCTGCTCTAAGCATGGCACGTGTATACCCAATTTTCATTCTTTCTGCACCGTCAGCAACGGACCCTCCCGACCATCCTGTATTGACCAACCAGCACGAGCCTCCATGTTTAGATAATCTTTTTCTTAACATTTCTCCGTAGACGGTTGGGCGCCTTGGCATGAATGGTCCCCCGAAGCATGTGGAGAAAGTAGCTTCAGGCTGACTTCCCATTCCCTTTTCAGTACCTGCTACTTTAGCAGTATAACCAGATAGAAAGTGATACATGGCTTGTTCAGGCGATAACTTTGATATGGGGGGTAAAACACCGAACGCATCTGCAGCCAGTAATACAATATTTTTGGGATGGCTTGCTATCCCGGTTGAATCTGCGTTTTCAATGAACTCAAGTGGATAACAAGCCCTAGTATTCTCAGTAAGGCTCTTATCCCATAAGTCCAGCTTTCCTGTCATGGGCTCGAAGACCACATTCTCTAGAACTGTGCCAAAGCGATGGGTGGTGGCATATATCTCTGGTTCCGCCTCCTCAGATAGATTTATAACCTTTGCGTAGCATCCACCTTCAAAATTGAAAATCCCATTTTGTGACCAACCGTGTTCATCATCACCAATTAAGGCCCTNGACTTGTCGGCAGATAGGGTCGTTTTCCCGGTACCGGATAATCCAAAAAAAATCGCACTATCGCCATTGCTTCCGACATTTGCTGAACAATGCATCGGCATTACGTCTCTATCTGGAAGCAGGTAGTTAAGAATTCCAAAGATCGATTTTTTTATTTCCCCTGCATAATGGCTTCCCCCTATCAAAACCATTTTTCTATCAAAATTCACTAAGATAAAAGTTTCTGAGTTCACGCCATCAGTGGCTCCCGCGGCCTGCAGACCAGGAACATGAATTACCGTGAAATCTGGGGAAAAGCCANGTTTTTGTTCAACTGAGGGCCTGATGAACATATTTTGTGCAAATAGGTTTGGCCATGCGGATTCCGTTATAACTCGAACGTTTAATCTATATTCAGGATCAGCACCCGCAAAACAATCCTGGACAAATACATCNCGGCCTTGNAGNTAAGAGGTCACTTTGCTGAATAAAGATTCAAAGTTTCCCTCACTTATGGGCTTATTTACATTGCCCCAATTTATATGGTCATGAATAGACGGTGTATCCACAATAAATTTATCTTTTGGTGATCTACCCGTATGAATTCCTGTAGCAACGGTGAGTGCGCCTCCAGCCGTCACTACCCCCTCTTTTCTTCGGATGGCTTCTTGATAAAGAGCGGGAGCACTAAGATTCCAATGAATTGAGCCTAGATTTTTCAATCCATGCAACCGAAGGTGCTCAGAGCTCGAGGCCCCACCATTTTTACCCAACATTGCCTCCATACTTTTCTTTGCCATTAGTTCGTTCTAGAGCGTTCAATCTTTCCCAATGAGTTTAAATATGGTACCGCCAGGAAATAAAGATGAATTCCACCAAAACTTAGGTTAATNCCGATAGTTAAGCAGACTTCTTNTCATTATAGAAATATATTTTCTACTTACACCTATCGATACNTTTATTTGCAAAATTTTTCAAACTCTGACATTTGGGAGCCAACCATCACATAGTCAAAATATGTACACCTCATATGTGCACAAACTCAAAGTTGCTGCTCTAAAAATGCAGCATCAAAATATAATAGCTATTAACATATTGTTTTTAAATAATTATTTTAAAAAGCAGTCTAACTTTAATTAATTAACTCATTGTAATGCGACGTGAGTAAACTTAGNTCAACNAAACCACTACTATCTACTTAGCCGTTTAGAGCACTTTTAGAAATTCGAGAAAAACTTTTGCCGTGTAGGCTTTTAGTCATAATTGTGCCTTAATTTAAACTTAACTTGCACGACTCGATGGATGTACGGAGGGTCAAAATGCCTAATACAATCGCCCTAGTTGATGANGACCGAAATATTCTTACGTCGGTGTCGATGGCACTAGAGGCGGAGGACTTTGTGGTTAAGACNTATAAAGACGGCGAGGACGCGCTCCTTGGAATATGTCAAAGCCCCCCGGACCTTGCTATTGTAGACATTAAGATGCCGAGATTGGACGGCATTGAATTACTTGGAAAAATAAGGAAAACAAGCACTCTACCAGTAATCTTTTTAACTTCAAAAGATGATGAAGTAGACGAATTGTTAGGTTTGCGTTTGGGNGCTGACGATTACATAANAAAACCTTTTTCTCAAAGACTGCTNCTTGAGAGGATTAAAACATTACTTCGGCGCCAAAAACTCAACAGTGATGATCCCGAAAATCAATGCNGCTCGGGCATTATTAGAGGCCATTTACTGCTAGACTCAGCAAGACATCTCTGTAAATGGAAAGGATCAGAACTAAACCTGACGGTTACCGAGTTCCTTTTAATAGAAACGTTAGCAAAGCGACCAGGCCTCGTTAAAACAAGAGACCAACTTATAGACGCTGCATATGGAGAAACTATTTATGTAGATGACCGAACAATTGATAGTCATATAAAACGTCTACGAAGGAAATTTAAAAGCTTTGACGAAAATTTCGACGAAATTGAAACAATTTACGGAATAGGATACAGATATAAAAATACTAAAGANTAATTAGAAACATAGGAACTCGTTTTTATTGAGAGTTTTGTCTTCAATGCTCGACAACCGTCTTATTAAGAAAAAATCACGGAGACATTTGTCAGGAGAACGTAAAGTTTCACCATTGACGTTAAAAATATGGTCAATTAATTTCATTGCGATATTCGTGATACTAATAGCCGTACTCCATCTTGATCGTTATGAAGACAGCCTAATTCAATCGGAATTGGAAGCTCTAGAGCATCAGGCTGAACTTTTTGCAAATGCCCTGAGTGAGGTTGCAGTCAAGAATGAACCTGGAATTCACAGCTACCTCTCGAGCATCGCTGTCCAGAATGTTATAAACAGATCGGCCCTAAGGTCTCCTGCTCGATCTAGGGTATTCGATACTGCTGGCAGGCTACTAGCGGACAGTCAAGAACTGCCAGGCAGAGTCCCGTCTGTAATCACAAAACCCCTGGCCTCTGTTTTCCCAGATATTTTTTTCCAAAAGTTTTTTAATGANTTCTTCCAGCAGTTTTTTAACTCTTCTATCCAAGTTAGACGTCCAATTAATGAAGCTCACAAAATTCAGTTAGCTCATACTTTCCCTGAGGTGATCTCCGCATTGAAAGGCTCTTCGATAAAAACGGTTAAGCTTAGAGAGACCGGGGAAAGTCTGCTTACAGTTGCAGTGCCTATTCAAAAATACAAGCGGGTNCTTGGTGTTTTGCTTCTCTCCGTGAAAGATGAGAAAGTAGATGCCGCATTCAGTTCATACCAAAAAGAACTTATAATAGCTGTTGTTATAGCCCTCGTAATTACCTCTGCCTTATCACTTTATCTATCACGATCAATTACAAAACCAATCCTTAGTCTAGCCTCAGCCGCAGAAAAAATAAAAAATGACCGAAGTGGCAGGTCTGAGATACCTGAGGTATCAAAACGAGATGATGAGCTAGGTGATTTAAGCAGAGCTCTAATCGAAATGACTAATAATCTGTGGCAACGACTTGATGCCATTGAAAAATTTGCTGCAGATGTATCACATGAAATAAAGAACCCCCTAACGTCGATTAAAAGCGCGATAGAAACAGCAACAAAAATAAAAGATAGCGGTAAACGCGATCAATTATTGACCGTTATATTAGACGACGTTAATCGTCTAGACCGACTTATTACAGACATTTCCGACTCCTCGCGGCTCGATGCCGAGCTAAGCCGAGAAAAGTTTGAGGCAATAGATATAGAAAGCTTATTACTAGCATTTCACCAGCTAAGAAAGTTTCAAAAGCGGTTTGAACAGAAGTCATTAACGCTCAGCATAGAAAAAGGGGAGAAACAGCTATTAATTTTGGGGCATGAGAGTCGAATTGTCCAAGTCATCGATAATATTGTTAATAACGCAATTACATTCGCTCCAGTGAACTCAAATATAAATATTAGTGTAAGCGCAGATACAACTGACGTAAAAATTACAATCGATGATGAAGGACCAGGTATACCGGAGAACAAATTAGATGCTATCTTCGAGCGATTTTATTCTGAACGGCCAGCAGCAGAAAAGTTTGGTCTTCATTCTGGCCTAGGCCTATCAATTTGCAAACAAATAGTGGAAGCTCATAATGGTAAAATATTTGCGAAAAATCGAACGGGTTATCAAAATGATATAGCGGGAGCTCGATTTATTATAACTTTGCCTATTATGAACAAGGGTGAAGTTTAATATCCTCATTTTAATAATCTTCAATAAAAGGCTGTATGATCATGGAGAATTTTTCAGGCACTTGTATCGCATTCAGCGATGATGCTGTTCTTTTTAGAGGGCCGTCAGGGTGCGGAAAATCGGATTTAGCGCTACGGTGTATCAATCGGGGTGCCGACTTGATATCAGATGANCANACAATNCTCTGCAAGAAAGACAAAAAAATATTTGCATCTCCTCCAGCAACCATAGCTGGTAAACTCGAAGTTCGGGGACTTGGTATTGTTGAATTTCCGTATATTAAACGGGCTCAATTAACTTTAGTTTTAGATTTAGTCAATGAGGACGCTTTTGAAAGACTTCCGAATATCAATTTCGTAGATTATTTTGATCTTAAAATACCCAATATTCGCTTGCACGCGTTCCACTGCTCAGCAGTAGAAAAGGTTTCGATAGCGATGAGTCGGTTTAAAGAGTTTAAACCAACTTAATTTAAGTTGACGACTTTTTTCATTATCCACTAACAGGGTGAAAATGGGAATAGAACCAAAAGCTGAAATTATTATCGTAACGGGGCTCTCAGGAGCNGGCCGCTCAACCTGTTTGAAGTTGCTGGAGGACTATAATTTTGAGGCGATTGATAATCTGCCTCTAACACTTATGTCCAACCTTTTCTCACCTCTTATTTCAAATCCAGAAACNGAGCCACAAAAAAAAATTGCGGTGGGTGTTGATCCTCGAACGAGAGGTTTTAGCGCACAAAGCTTGATCGATACATTGGAAAAACTAAAATTACAAAGAGCTAAATTTCATGTGGTTTTTTTAGACTGTGACAACGCAAGTTTAATTAGACGTTTTACAGAGACGAGAAGAAAGCATCCTTTAGCTATCGATCGACCAGTGAGTGATGGGATTAAAACCGAGAGAAAACTTCTAGAAGGTGTCCGACAAGCCGCTGATTTTATCATTGACTCTTCAAATCTCACGTTACCCCAATTCCAAACTCTAGTTAAAAACACGCTTAACCTCGAGAAAAGCAAAGAACTTACCGTCACTGTTATATCGTTTGGTTTTAGAAATGGTTTACCAAGAGAGGCCGATATGATTTTTGATGTTAGATTTTTGACAAACCCTTACTACGACCCCAAACTGCGCCCCCTAGATGGTAGGCAAGATGAAATTGGTAACTTTATAGCAAATGATCCAGCCTTCCAAATATTCTTTGATAATCTTAAAAAATTGCTCGACCCACTGCTTCCTAAGTATGCAGAGGAAGGGAAAAGTTATTTAACTATAGCTTTTGGATGCACCGGCGGTAAGCACCGGTCGGTTTTTGTCGCTGAAAAATTTGTTCACTGGCTAAAAAAGTCTGACTATATNCTATCCACAAGACATCGCGATCTAACGATAAATTGATTTTAATAGAGCAAGCAAGGTAAACTTTAAAATGAGCGACCACGCTTTACCCGACCAGATAGGATTAGTAATCGTTACACACGGGAACCTAGGCGCCGAATTATTAAAAGTTCTTGAGCATGTGGTGGGGCCGCAAGAAAATATTGCAGTTGTGAGTATCGGGCCTGAAGACGACATGGAGGAAACGCGTTTAAGTATCTTAGAGTCTGTCAATCATGTTAATATAGGCAAAGGGACAATAGTCCTAACGGATATGTTTGGTGGAACCCCCTCGAATTTAGCAATATCAATTATGGAAAGCGCAAAAATTGATGTCATTGCAGGTATAAATCTTCCCATGCTCGTTAAATTAGCCAGTGTTAGATCAACACTGACTTTTTCGGAGGCAGTGGACCAAGCGAAACAAGCCGGACAAAAATATATCATGACTGCTTCTCAAATACTTGGTCAGGCAAAGTGACGGAGGATGTTAAAGAGATCAGCTTGACCATCCATAATCAAAAAGGTCTTCACGCAAGAGCTGCAGCAAAATTTGTAAATGTTACAAGTAAATTCGAGAGTGAAATTAAAGTTTCAANAGAAAATGAAAATGTATCTGGGAAGTCAATCATGGGTTTATTGATGCTAGCCGCTGTCAAAGGGACGACAATTCGAATAACAGCAAATGGCAGTGACGCATCACAAGTTTTAGAAAAACTAACTCGTTTAATTGATAATAAATTCGATGAAGAATAATTCACTAACTCGGAAACAAAGTCCAAAAAGGCAAAAGGTCTTTAAAGGCTCTGGAATCTCAATGTCAACAGCCATTGGAAAGGCACATGTCATAAACTCGGGGTTGGGTCAGGTTCCTAAGTATCATGTCTCCGATACCGACGTTCCCAATGAGCTTAAAAGATTTAGAAATGCCGTAGCTAAAGCTCAAAANCAANTAGCACGTCTAAAAGCCAAAACAAGTTCATTAACTGACACTACCGCAGAGGAATTAGAACTGCTTCTAGACGCTCACGCCGCGATGCTTGTCTCTACCCGAATGCTGTTGGGAATAGAAAAGAATATAGCGAAATTAAACCTTAATGCCGAAGCGGCTTTAGAGATAGTTGTAGAAGAAATTGCTCGAGGCTTTGAAAAAGTTAAGGATGCGTATCTGGCTGCAAGGGTCCAGGATATTAAAGATGTAGGGTCCAGAATACTTCGGCAACTTATGAAAACCCCTTATCAGGTTTATTCTAAAATACCCAAAGGGTCTATAATTGTCGCTCAAGAATTAAGCCCTGCAGACACAGCTTTAATGGACCCTGCCAGTATCGCTGGGCTTATCACCGAACAAGGTGGTTCAGATGGACATACAGCCATAATGGCGAGGTCATTGAATATACCCGCAGTACTTGGGGTTACAAAAATTTTGTCCAAAATATCTGATGGCGATACAATCATTGTTGATGGTGACAACGGGCGTGTGATCGTAAGTCCTGACCACGATACCTTAGAAGAATTTAAACGCAAAATAGAAGCGCGTAGACGTCTCAATAGGCAACTTACCCGCTTGCGTTCACTANCAGCAGTAACCCAAGACGGNGTCTTAGTAGGAATGCAGGCGAATATAGAACTAGCTCGTGATGTGGAGGAGGCAATACATGCTGGAGCGGAAGGAATTGGGCTTTTAAGAACAGAGTTTATGTTTCTCAACCGTTCATCGGCTCCAACTGAAGAGGATCAGTATCAAACTTTGAAAACGATCGTCACCGAAATGTCAGGTAGACCAGTAACGATTCGTACATTTGACTTGAGCACTGACAACCTGCCTCAATCAAAAAACATTCGAACAAATAAATCTAGCAACCCACTTCTCGGCCTGCGTGCAGTTAGGCTTTCTTTAAGGCAACAACGGCTATTCGAGATACAACTTTCTGCAATATTGCGAGCAAGCATACATGGTGAAATCAGGATCCTTTTGCCTATGGTATCAAGCATCCATCAGGTGCGCGAAGTAAAAAAGATACTAAGGCGAGTTCATTCACGACTTCAAANACAANATAAAATTTCAACGGACAAANTNCCGCCATTAGGTGCAATGATTGAAGTACCCGGGGCAGCTCTTATCGCAGACTCTATTATTCAAGAAGTTGANTTTCTTGCAATCGGGACTAACGATTTGACGATGTATACGCTAGCCATTGATAGGGAGGATGAGCAAGTTTCTCATCTTTTTAATCCTTTGCACCCCGCGGTACTACAGCTAATACAGATTACNCTCCAAGCTGCACACCGCAGTAAGAAACCAGTTAGCATCTGTGGGGAAATAGCTGGGGATCCACGTTTCGCTCCCCTTTTGATAGGCCTCGGTGTTCGCGAATTATCGATGACTTCACAAAATTTACCACGNGTGAAACAAAGAATAAGAGCGTTGAAAACTGGCCCTGCTACTCGACGTGCAATGGCGATTCTTGATCAAACAGACGAGGATCAAGTTCAACGCCTGTTAGATGATTTTAACGACGGAATTTGATCCTCATTTTAAATTTTAAATAGGAGTTTAAATGAAAACGATAAAAATAGGTCTCATCGGTGCAGGGGGTAATACCAGAACCAGGCATATTCCCGGGTTTAAAGCCATAGAAAATATTGAACTATGGGCTGTCGCAAATAGAAGTATGGAGTCGTCAAAAAAAATAGCTGCTGAGTTCGGAGTGCGAGAAGTCGCTACTAATTGGAGACAAATTATCGAAAACCCAGATATCGACGCCGTTTGTATTGGGACGTGGCCCTACATGCATTGCCCAATTACTATTGCAGCGTTAGAGAATCATAAGCACGTTCTTTGTGAGGCCCGCATGGCGCTCAACGCTAACGAAGCGCATAAAATGTTAGATGTTTCTAGAAAAAACCCCGACCTAATAGCTCAAATTGTTCCAGCGCCACACACACTGGCTATAGATCAGACGATTATTGAGCTCATCGGATCTGGTTTTATTGGCGATCTAATAAGTATGGATGGTAGGATCAATTCAGGAAGTGACTTTCCAACGCCGAAAAGCCCACCTCATTGGCGGCACGACAAGGATCTATCTGGGAACAATATCATGAATATGGGCATTTGGTATGAGGCAATCATGAGATGGTTAGGGGATATGACAAGTGTTTTTGCTTTGGGGAAAACAGCAATTTCCCATCGGGTGGACGCAGAAAAGCGCCGTATACCAATGCCTATTCCAGATCATATCGATATTTTGGGGCATTTTGCTCAAGGTGGACAAATGCGTCTTACAGTTTCTACTGTTATAGGGCTCTCGCCCACCGAAGTTGACCTGCTTATTTTTGGAACAAAAGGAACGCTTCGAGTTCTTCAAAAAAAGGATGCTGAGATCGAACTTTTTGCAGGTGATAAAAATGCCTCCCAACTGGAACGCATAATGATAGAACCCGAGAAAAAGGGGAAATGGCGTGTTGAGGAAGAATTTGTAAATGCAATACGCGGTATTGAGGAAATAACGCATACAGACTTCACGACAGGGGCAAAATACATGGAATGGACAGATGCTGTTACAATTTCAATGCAGACAAGAGAATTGGTGCCTCTACCATTATCAAATGGTATGCGTTGAACATGCTAATTTGGTAATTTGGAAAAATTCATGGCCTTTCCAATTAATTCTAATGTGGTTAACGCAGTGGAGCCTCCGATAGCAGAGGCCCAGTCTTGGNTCGCTGGAAGAAAATTTCCAAAAAACAAGCCCCTGCTTAACCTAGCTCAGGCCGTTCCAAGTTATCCCCCAGCAAATTCGATGTCCGAGCATCTAGCAAATAATGTGAAATTATTTGAAACCGCTCAATACACAGCAATTGCGGGGATCCCAGCACTTAGAGACAGCCTCGCATCTAATATGATGATTTCACACGGAGGTCGGATCGCGGCACAAAATGTNTTGATTTCCGCCGGCTGCAATCAAGCTTTTTGCATTGCGATTATGGCGATAGCCAAAGCTGGGGATGAAATTATCCTATCAGCCCCATACTATTTTAATCATATTATGTGGTTAGAAATGCAGGGCATCAAGCCAGTCTTACTGCCATTCAGAAGTGATTTAAACTCAGTCCCATCTCCAAAAGATGCGGAGCACTTAATTACAAAAAAAACAAANGCTATCGTCTTAATTAGTCCCAATAATCCTACAGGTGCAATTTATCCATCAGATATCTTAAGCCAATTTTTTGATCTTGCTCACGGATCGAAAATAGCTTTGATAGTTGACGAAACATACAAAGACTTCATTAAAACAATGCCTCCGCATAACATCTTTCTCTCACCTTATTGGGAAGAAACATTCATACAACTTTATAGTTTCTCGAAAGTATTTAGCTTAACCGGCTACCGTGTGGGATCTATTATCGGAGGTCAAAATATTATAAATTCTGCAACTAAAGTTATGGACACCCTTGCTATTTGCGCACCANGAATTGCGCANGATGCAGCGCTTTTTGGCCTCGATAATCTCGAACAGTGGGTTGCCGATAAGAGAGTCGGCATCCTAGAAAGATTAAAGTACGTTAATAAAATCTTTAGAAATAGCGANACTTCATATGAACTTATCTCGAGTGGCGCTTATTTTGCTTATGTAAAGCATCCATTTAAAGAAAAGTCATCAAAGGAGGTGGCAAAACAGCTTGCGGAAAAAGAAAATATTCTTTGCTTACCCGGATCTTTTTTTGGACCGAACCAGGAACAATTTTTGAGAATCGCGTTTGCAAACGCGACCGTGGAAGAACTATCAGTGCTATCGGAAAGACTTGAATCAAGCCTCAGAAGGCTAGCTCCGGCCTAATTTTAAATCTTGAAAGTAATAAAACTTATTTTATATCGTAGGAAGGCGCTATTGCTCATTTACATAAGCACTGTTATACGCCAGTTTAAGTAACATAAATGAGCCTAATGATAACCCATAAGGAAAAATGGACGAATGAGCACTTTCACAGACTGCAAGATCGCAGACATTTCTTTGGCTGAGTGGGGATACCGCGAAATAAAGATAGCGGAGACAGAGATGCCAGGCCTNATGGCGGTNAGAGCCGAGTATGGTCAGTCAAAACCACTGAGCGGTGCGAGAATAACCGGTTGTTTGCACATGACAATCCAAACCGCTGTGCTTATCCAAACNCTAGTTGAATTGGGCGCGGAAATACGCTGGTCATCTTGTAATATTTTTTCTACACAAGATCATGCAGCAGCTGCAATCGCANCAGATAACATACCNGTTTTTGCTTGGAAAGGTATGACAGAGGAGGAATATGATTGGTGTATAAGACAAACGATCGAGGGACCAGACGGTTGGCGCCCAAATATGTTACTCGATGACGGGGGCGATCTAACAAAAATTATGCACGAAGATTACCCGGAACTATTGAAGANTGTCCGTGGNGTGTCTGAGGAAACGACAACGGGGGTATTGAGGCTACTCGAGATGCAAGAAGCTGGTTCTTTGAAGATTCCAGCCTTCAANGTCAATGATAGCGTAACNAAGTCAAAATTNGATAATTTATATGGTTGCAGGGAAAGTCTGACNGATGGAATTCGCCGGGCNACAGATGTAATGTTGTCAGGAAAAGTTGCTGTGGTAAATGGCTATGGCGATGTCGGCAAAGGTTCCGCATCAAGTTTAAGAAACGGTGGAGCTAGGGTTATTGTTACNGAAGTTGANCCAATTTGTGCACTACAAGCGGCAATGGAAGGGTTCGAAGTAGCTACTATGGATGAATATGCTTCGAAAGCTGACATCTTTGTGACCGCTACTGGCAACAAGGATATAATCACGGTCGATCATATGCGCCAAATGAAGGACCGCGCGATTGTGTGTAATATTGGTCACTTCGATACAGAAATCCAGGTGGAAAGTCTAAGAAACTTCAAATGGCANCCAGTAAAACCCCAGGTTGATGAAGTAGAGTTTCCAGATGGGAAAAGAGTTATTCTTTTAGCAGAAGGACGCCTCGTCAATCTTGGTTGTGCTACAGGGCATCCCAGCTTTGTCATGAGTGCGTCTTTTACAAACCAAACTCTNGCTCAAATAGAACTTTGGGGCAATCCAGGTAAATATACCAATGAGGTGTACATCCTACCTAAGTCACTGGACGAAAAAGTCGCTGAACTCCATCTCGCCAGAGTAGGTGCCACGCTTACAAAAATGAGTGAAGAACAGGCTTCCTATATAGGTGTTTCTCAAGAGGGACCATTTAAGTCTGACAACTATAGATATTAAGCTATCCAAAGCAATAGCGACTTAGAGGGTACACTGAGGGGAAAAGTTTTTCACAGTAAGGAAAATAAGTTCGAAGGAGAGAGGTATGAGTGTTTTGATACATAGTAATGCGGAAGTTTTCATATCAAAAAACTCTAATCTCCCTATAGCCCGCGTTATTACTCAAGAAACAGGTTCGGGTGCGTGCGAGCTTTGGGAACAACCTCTCAAGCCAGGTGATGTTATCCCAATGCATTATCATCTTGTTGAAGAGACAATTACTTTTGCCAGCGGCAGGATCAAAGTAATACTTGATGGGAACGAGCATGAAATTAATGCGGATCGCGATGGAACAAGCTCTTTGTTAATACCGACCCGTTTACATCATGAAATCAAAAACATAGGGAACAACCCCACATCAATGCTAGCTTTTTTTCCCGCGGTNCAGCCCCAGATATTCCCAGTGAGAGACAANTAACNTCCACAAAATCGATTTACCAAATTAGACTTTAATCTTGATGGAACTTACTTATATGCAAAAACATTCTGTAACTTTGTCGGGACACCCCACAAGTATTTCGATTGAGAGAGAATTTTGGGATATCCTTAAAAAGATAGCAAAAAATAGAAACCAAACAATGAACTCACTCATTTCCGACCTGGATAAAAAACGGGAAGGCAACCTTTCTAGTACCATCCGTCTTTTTGTACTTCGAGAAGTTCAATTGGAGAGTGAAGAATAATTTTATCCGCTAAAATCAGACTATTTTACAAACTTCGTCAAATTCTAACCTCGGTGCTCTATTCGGAATATTATCCCAGACCCCATAACCGAGATTACAGAGAAAATTGGATTTGATTTCGGTCCCACCAAAAAACTCTTCATCTACTTTCACGTTATCAAATCCAGACATTGGTCCACAATCCAACCCTATGGAACGAGCAGCTAAAATAAAATATGCCCCCTGCATAGAGCCATTTCGAAAGGCAGTTATTTCAGCAAACTGAGGGTTTTCAGTGAATAGCTGGCTCATATCTTTGAACGGAAATAGTTTATCTAAATTCTTCCAGCATGCTACGTCATATCCAATAATTGCGCAGACAGGGGCAGTCATAGTCTTTTCTACATTTCCAGAAACAAGCGCTGGCCGCAGCCGCTCTTTGGCCTCGCTACTCTTTATGAAAACAATACGAGCAGGCGAGATATTCATACTTGTAGGCGCCATTTTCATTAGACGATATAACTGTTCAAGAACACTCGTCTCAACGTCTCTATCCTGCCAAACAGTATGAGTGCGAGCTTCGATGAACAAAAGATCTAAAGCTAAGGGATCGAGCTGTGATACAGTATTGGCAGATACTTTTTGCATTGGGAATTCCTTTTGTTAATTTTCAACGATAAGTATATAACTTTCACAATGCATTTCCAATTAAAGGTCTTACCGTTGTAAGCAACCCCAATCAGTAAACATTTACAATAAAGGCGTAATTATGGACTTTCTCCTTCAATTCATACCCGCCGAATTAACTTCAGTTGAAGCCTTAGGGTTAATAATATTTAGCTACTTCACCTCAGCTGTGACGGTTACTTTTGGTATCGGTGGGGGTGTAATGATGTTAATGGCGATGGCGTCAATATTACCTGTTGCAANAGTTATACCTGTTCATGGCGCCGTGCAGATGGGATCGAATGGTGGTAGAGCAATTATGATGGGTTCACACCTCGATTGGTCGATCTTCAAATACTTTGTTCTTGGATCTGTATTAGGAGCAATAATTGCAGGGCAAGTCGTCGTCTCGCTTCCTAAAGACTGGTTACGCCTAATACTTGGCGTATTTGTCATTTGGGTCGTATGGGCACCAAAATTAAACAAACGAAATACCAATCCAATTGCTTTTTTACCAATTGGATTGGGTACAACATTTGCTAGCATGTTTGTCGGTGCGACTGGGCTCCTAGTCGCTGCTTTCTTATCTCCAGAAAAGCTTGGCAGGATGGCAACTGTTAGTACACAAGCTACATGTACGATGGTACAGCACGGCCTTAAAGTTATAGTATTCGGCGCACTAGGTTTTACATTCTGGGAATGGTTGCCCCTCATAGTTATCATGGTGTTAACTGGGTTTATCGGAACATACACCGGAAAATATATTCTACACAAAATACCGGACCGATTGTTTGGGATGCTATTTAAAGCTATGTTAACTCTACTTGCTATCCGACTTGTTTATATAGCAGGCCTAAATCTTCTGCCGTTTTAGTTGGACACGGTTCGTAATAACTAAAGCACATGACTTTTTTATCATTCCCACACTTGGCTTAGGAAATTTAACCAATTTTCGCCTAAAACCCGGCGTATTTTTGTTTCGTTCCAACCAGCCCTTTCCATTGCAGGAACGAAATTTCCAAAATGACCAAGCGTTTCCAATCCCTTAGGCATACTCGGCACTTTTTTATGTGGTGTAGAAGTTGGTCGGCCCTTACCTTTATCAGAGGAAAGATAATTAAAAAAATGTATGTCTTGGTCCTGAACCCAGTCTGTCCCAATACCTGCTTTTTCTTCACCAACAATATTGATCAAATAGTCCAGAGCCGTTATGCAGTCATCCAATGTTGTATCTTCCCCTTTTGGCAAAAAGGGCGTGTAACTTGCAAAACCAACAAAGCCGTCAGCATCCGCAATTTCTCTGAGTTGTTCATCGGTTTTATTTCTGGCATGCTTCTTCAACATTGGACAGCAATGAGTATATGCAACCGGTTTTTTAGAAAATTTAATTGCATCCGAACTTGTCTTCGGCCCTACATGAGACAGATCTATCAGTATTCCTAACTTGTTCATTTCGTCAATGACATGCCGACCGAAGTCACTTAGNCCACTATCATTTGTTTCCCAGCACCCTGCCCCAACAAGGTTTTGCGAGTTGTAAGTTAATTGTATAATCCTTACGCCAAGTTCCCTAAATAGAGCCAAGTAACGCACATCATCGTCTATCCCACTTGTGTTTTGCCAGCCTAAAATTATACCAACTTTGTTCTGGGATTTAGCAGTTCGAATATCTTCGGCGTTATAAACTTGAGTGATTAGATCACTGTGTTCTTCAAACCATGACTTCCATTGGGATATATTATCCATTGTTTCTGAAAAACTATCCCATACACAACAGGTGCAGTTAGCTGCTGTGATACCACCCTTAAGCATGTCTTCAAATATCGCTCGAGAAAACTTTGAGATATTAAGACCATCTATAAAAATTGCGTCTTTAAAGCTATTTTCCATTTTTCTATAATCGCTTTCCACTAAGTTGGNATGTTCAAAGTTCAGGCCACCAGCGTTTGTTTTCCGGTATTTCGTCCCCATGCAACTCTGGTTCTTCATAAGAATACAAGTTACTCAAATGTTTCGGGAAGTCTTCCTGAAAGATACTGGCAGTTATTCCCTTCACTAATCGGTCCGCGCCATCACTGATTGCAGGAATGTCTCCACTGACATTGCCATGACTAACCGTGGCTGCAAATGTAAATTCGTGAAGGTTTTTGAGATAGGGAGANTTNCCTAAAACTTTCTCTTGCAGCTCAAAATCGGAGCCGAGGTCTGGGAAATCTAAAAATTCGCCAAAAGTTTTGTTATCCGCTAACGACTTTGTGTCGCGGAAAGTTTTTATTTCATCGGAGAAGGGTTTAAGTATCCGAGGCGCATTCACGTTAATTTTAAACCCCGTCCCAAGAATTACATGATCAACTTTAATCCGATGATGTCTCGTCAACAGCAATAGCTTTCGCTTTTCTTTTTTTACCTCAGTCAATTCAGCATCAAGATGTAACTTTACATTCTTGTGTTTCCATACTCTCTGCACAGAATTTTGTGGTGGAGCGACGCGATACTTAAAGACATAAGAAAGAAGGTCCATTCGTTCAGCCAAAGAGAGCCTAGGGAAACCGTTTGTAAATCCAGAATACACTGTGCTTTTCATTTTATTTACTCGGGGAACGGCAGGCGCTCGAGCAAGTATGTGCACCATAGAAGCTCCCGCTTCCAGTGCGGTCGCTGCATTGTCTATAGCTGAAGCACTAATGCCAATGACAGCGACCTCTTTTCCATGCAGGTCATCAAAATTTATATCTTCTGAACTGTGTTGGCATTGCGGACCAAAAGAGTCCTGCAAAGGGCTAGGGATCCTCGGTTCTGCCATTCCTTCGCGGCCAGTTGCAAGTATGATTTTTCTTACCGGTATTTCTTCTTCGATTACACCATACTTAATCCTTATATTAAAACCGTGATCCGCCACTTCGATTTGCTCAACGGATGTTCTATTCTCAATCTTTAAACTCAATACTTCTCGATACCATATGAGGTAGTCCATCCATGTTTGTGTCGGGATACGGCCCAATTCAGCCCAAGCGTCTCGTCCCCATTGAGCTTCATACCAGGCCTGAAATGTTAAGCTTGGTAATCCTAAGGCAGGCCCGGCAAGCGTTTTGGGAGACCGAAGAGTTTCCATACGAGCGTATTTGGGCCAAGGCCCCTCTCGACCTTCTTCGTTGGAATCAAATGTTCTGATATTACTTATACCCGCTCTTAACAGAGCAAAAGTGGCAACAAGGCCGCACATACCTCCGCCTATTACCGCCACATCTAAAACAGGCTGCCCATCATTGGTCTGGCGTGGAATTACCCAATCAGCTGGCGGGTATTGTAACATTTCGAGGTCATGCCTGATCCTTCGCCCAAGTTTTTCAAGCCCAATTTGACATTCTGACAAGATCCGCTCCCATACCGGATGAATTACATGCAAAATATAATAATAATGAGCTGGAGTATCTAGTATTAGCCCGTATTATTATTAATGTTTTTGCTACTTGGATACTAACATGTCTCTTCGCATTGTTTTGATTCACGCTGTACCTATGGCAATCGAGCCGATTAAATGTGCATTTAATGAACTCTGGCCAGAGCCTGAGATAGTAAATTTATTTGACGACTCACTAAGTGTTGACCGCGCAAAATCAAATGTTCTCACGACTGACATGGAAAAACGTTTTTCTGATCTTGGAAATTATGCAGAAAGTATAGGAGCAGACGGAATTCTGTTCACGTGCTCAGCCTTTGGCCCCGCCATAGACAAAGTGGCTTATAATTTAACGATACCAGTTTTAAAACCAAATGAGGCGATGTTTGAGCAAGCACTTAATACTGGACACAAAATTGGTATGCTTGCCACTTTCGAGCAAAGTATTGCATCAATGTCTAAAGAGTTTTGCGAAATTCGAAATAGTTTATCGGCGACTGGTTCTCTTGACACCAAGCTCGTTGAAGGCGCAATGGAATTTCTTAGACAAGGCAACCAAACAAAACACAATGAATTAATAGCCAAAACCGCGGCAACTTTTAAACACTGTGATGTATTAATGTTGGCTCAATTCTCAATGGTCAGCGCTAAATCAGCTGTTTTTAGGGAATTAAACGTCCCAGTTTTGACCGCTCCAGAGGCGGCAGTAAAAAAATTACGTGGAATACTAATGCAATAAGTCTAAGTTTAATTTTATCTTGTAAATCTTAATCGCGATCCGGAAAGTAGCTCATGGCAAATACTCATGATATTCAAGCCTCACCCTCCACAGTTCACTGGGGTTATTTTGACGCTGAACTCGACCCAGTAATGGAGATTGCCTCCGGCGATACTATTAATCTCAACTCCGTTTCAGGAGGGCCCGATAATCTTCCAGGCCCAGATTATTATATACCACCAGAACTTTTAGAGATTCATAAAAAAGTTCCGAAGAGAATGCATGGCCATATTTTGACTGGGCCTATTCGAATAAGCAACGCAAAACCAGGACAAGTTTTGCAAGTCGATATTCTAGATATCGGGTTAAGGCAAGATTGGGGCTATAACTTCGTTAAACCATTATCTGGCGGCTTGCCAGGGGAGTTTGATGAGGAATCTCATATTACTATCAAACTGGACAAAGAAAAAAATGAAGGCGAGTTNCCCTGGGGAACAAGACTTCCTCTNAACCCATTTTTTGGAGTGATGGGCTGCGCACCTCCAAAAAATTGGGGNATGATAACNTCAATTATCCCACGGGCACATGGTGGCAACATGGATAATAAAGAGCTGGTTTCCGGCACATCAGTTTTCTTGCCTATTTTCGTAGAGGGAGCCAATTTCTCTGCCGGCGATGGACACGGCTGCCAAGGAGATGGTGAGGTTTGCGTAACCGCTATAGAGACCGCTTTGGAAGGAAAATTTCGTTTAACGGTGAGAGACGATCTATCTTTGACTCTGCCACAGGCTGAAAGTCCAACGCATTTTATTACTATGGCCTTTGATGAAGATCTTGACGATGCAGCTAAAGAAGCACTTCGTCAAATGATAATCCTGATAACCCAACGGACAAATTTATCAAAATCTCAGGCCTACTCCCTCTGTTCATTAGCTGCTGATCTGAGGGTTACCCAGATTGTTAACGGCAATAAGGGTGTACATGTAATGTTACCCAAGACAGTCTTATAGGAGTTTAAAATGTTAAAGCAACATAATAGGTATCCATATTCAAGTCTTCCATCGAGAGCCCAATATGAATGGCCGGACGGAAAGAAGCTTGCTGTATATGTAGCCATGAATATCGAAGCATTTAGCTATGGAGAAGGTAAAGGCGCTGCAATAGCACCCCCCGAACAAGCTAGAAGCCATAGTATTTTCTCATGGAGAGATTACGGAAACCGGGTTGGTTTTTGGCGATTGATGGATATGTTTGACGAGTTGAACATCCCCGTGGAGCATCAAATAAACACAGCAATCTATGAGGAGTGCCCAGATATTCCATCAAGAATACGGGAAAGAGGTGATGAATTCCTGGGCCATGGCTACACGAATTCAGAAGAGCAGGANGGACTTTCTGAAGATGACGAGAGAGCCATGATACGCTCCTGCACGAAAGCAATATCAGAACAAGAAGGTAAACCTCCTACTGGCTGGATGAGCCCTTGGCTTTCAAATAATGAGACTACAATGGATATTCTCCAGGAAGAAGGTTATAGGTATGTCATGGATTGGACAATGGATGACCAACCTGTCTGGATAAAAACTAGAAATGGCAAGATCCTATCCATGCCATATCCCGTCGAAGCGAATGACAACCGAGGTATTGTTTGGTATCGGTACACATCGGCGGAATTTACCGAAATGCTGATTGATAACTTTGACGAAATGTTGGAGCAATCCAATAACGATGGGCACGCCCTAGTTTGTCCCATATCACTGCATCCGTTTGTAGTTGGGCGACCTTATCGAATACGACAGCTTCGCCGAGCCTTCGAACATATTCTCAATTACCGTGATAAAATCTGGCTAACTACACCAGGAGAAATATGCACTCATATAGAAAATCTTCCGGAGGGTGTAGTTCCATTTGCATAATATGAAAGAGGATCTAGGTTATACTTGAAGCTGTTTGTTGGATCTGCGCCCAAGCATCCTTAACATGCCTCAACTCTGTGTTCGTCTGACCAATTGACCATCGTATGGCAAAATGACCGCGCACCCGGTTTTGCGTGAAGTAGGTTGTGCCACTGTCATTTAAGTCATTCAAAAGTTTCAAGTTTAATTTATCAATGTCTAATACCTTGCCACTTTGCTTGGAAAGAAGTCTGAAGTTAAGTAGAGATAGTGATCGCGGGGCCACTAACTCAAAATTTTTAGAATCATTTATCCATTCCTCTACTTGGGAGGCAAACTCGATATGTTTTCTAATCATTTTTTGTAGCCCACCCACCCCGTAATACCTGATGACAAACCAAAGTTTTAAAGCTCTGAACCGGCGGCCGAGTGGAATACTCCAATCACGATAATCAATTATATCTTCACTTTCTTTACTCTTAAGGTATTCGGGTAAAATTGAAAGCGTACTTGTCAGTGCAGTGGGATCCTTCACAAAGTGAGCAGAACAATCAAAGTTCGTTAAAAGCCACTTATGAGGATTAATAACGATACTATCAGCTAACTCAATTCCGTCCGCCATCGATCTATGTTCAGGCAGTATCATTGCGGCTCCCGCCCATGCCGCATCAATGTGTAGAAAAATGTCAAACTCCTTGCACAATGTTGCAATTTTTTTGATTGGGTCAACAGCTCCAACACCTGTCGTCCCAATAGAAGCAACCACACAAGTAGGAACAAANCCCTTGTCTAAATCGGATTGAATTTCTTTTCGTAGGGTGTTTGCGCACATACTAAATTTATTATCTGTAGGAATGAAGCGTATATTATCTTTACCAAAACCTGCAATTTTTGCCCCCTTTTCAGTGGAGGAATGTGCTTCTTCAGATGTATAAACGATTAATTTTCTCGATATAGTCATGAAGCCTAATTCATTAGTTTTCCAGGAAGTGGCTTTCTCTCGAGCAGTCAACAACGCACAAAGTGTTGCACTGGAAGCAGAATCTTGAATGACGCCACTAAACTTCTTTGGAAGGTCAATCATACTTGCTAGCCATTGCATCATACGTGTTTCCATCTCTGTGGCAGCTGGACTAGTCTGCCACAACATACATTGTGCACCGAGNGTAGCTGTCAGCATTTCCGCTAAAACAGATGGAGGACTTGAATTGGCAGGNAAATAGGCAAAAAAACGGGGATGTTGCCAGTGGGTTATACCGGGGAGAATCGTCGTTTTAAAATCGTCTATTATATTCTCCATAGGTTCGCCGTTTGTTGGCGGTTTCTCTTTCAAACGATTGGATATTTCACCTGGCTTTACCTGAGAACGCACAGGGAGTTTTTCAACCGTGTCCATGTAATCAGCCATCCAATCAATAAGTTGATGACCATGCTTTCTAAACTCATCGATATCCATAACCAGCTCTCTTCATTATGTCATTAAGGCTGCAAACGCTCAATAACCCTTGCCCATTCAGATTGAACAACTTCGTCCTGCTCTTTAAAAAAAAGTGCTTTATAACTCGCTTTTATGGTCTTTTTGTCACCTATTTGGCCTAATGCCCACACGGCCATGGATCGAACAATTGGTGCAGGATCAAAAAGTAACTTTGATAAAGTAGAAGGCACCTCTGATAGTTTTGAATTACCAACTGCAACTAGGACATTTCGAATAAACCTATCTCTACCGATCCTCTTTATTGGTGAGCGGGAGAAATAGTTACGAAAACTCTGATCATCTAGTAGCAGGAGTTCTTCTAGAAGTGGCAGGTTAAGTTTATCTCTTGGGATAAAAGCTATTTCACTAGCAGTTTTTGCAAACTTATTCCAAGGACACACCGCCAAACAATCATCACAACCATATATTCTATTTCCNATAAGCTTACGNAATTCAACCGGAATNTGACCCTTGTGCTCGATTGTCAAATATGAGATGCACCTCCTAGCATCAAGTTGATAAGGAGTAGGGAAGGCATGCGTCGGGCAGATATCCAAACATTTAGTGCAACTTCCACAGTGATCTTGCCCTACCCTATCAGGTTCTAAATCAAGGGTGGTGAAGAGTTCTCCTAAAAACAACCACGAGCCAAAATCCTTGTTNACTAAATTCGAATGTTTGCCTTGCCATCCAATTCCGGCATTCTGGGCGAGTGGCTTTTCGAGTATAGGCGCAGTATCAACAAACACTTTAAGCTCGCACTGGAAGTATTCTCCGAGCCATCTACCAAGTGTTTTTAGTTTTTTTTTTAAAACATCATGGTAATCCCGATTACGGGCATATACCGAAATATTTCCTCGATCAAAAGCGTTCAAGTCATTCAGCGGATTAGTTTTTGGGCCATAATTGCAAGCTACCACAATAATAGATCGGGCTTCTGGCCAAAATAGCTTGGGATCCCTGCGACGATTAGCATTTTTAGCCATCCACTCCATGTCACCAAAAAACCCATTCGATATAAAGTTGTCGAAGTTTTCTGTTACATTGCTATTCAATGACGGTGCCGTGAAACCGATAGCATCAAACCCAATTTCAAGAGCCTTCCCTTTTATAAGCTCTTTCATTTAATAATCCATTTCAAGTGTTTGCCTAACTTAAAATACATTGAGCACTTCATTTTATCGAGGCTATATCACCTAAGCTTTGTTCCTCATGAAAAAAGGTAGTAAACTCGGCCAGTAAACCATTCTTTATTGCTTCCCTCAATCCTCGCATTAAGTCTTGATAATATCTGAGGTTGTGCCAGGTTAATAACATTGCCCCAAGAATTTCTCCGGATTTCACCAAATGATGAAGATAGGCTCTGCTGAACTGTTGGCAAGCAGGGCAATTGCATTGGGCATCTAAAGGCCGTGGATCACATGCATGCCTAGCATTCCTTAAATTCACTTCACCTCTTCTTGTAAATGCTTGTCCGGTTCTNCCNGAACGAGTTGGAAGCACACAATCAAACATATCTACACCATTTTGCACTGCTGCCAATAAATCACGCGGCTTTCCGACACCCATTAAGTATCGGGGCTTATCCTCTGGNAAACACGGAACCGTCATTTTCAAAACATTAATCATAGTTTCATGACCTTCGCCAACAGCAAGGCCACCAACTGCATAACCATCAAAACCAATTCTTTTCAGCTTTTTAGCCGATTGAATTCTTAAACTCTCAAAAATGCTTCCTTGCACTATTCCAAATAAACCAAANCCATCTCTGTCGTTAAAGGATTGCTTTGATCGCTCTGCCCATCTCATTGACAAAAGCATCGATCTTTCTGCTTCCTCTTCAGAAACCGGAAACGGAGTGCATTCATCGAACGCCATAGTAATATTTGAACCCAAATCTTGCTGAATTTCGATCGATTTTTCCGGCGTTAATTTATGATACGAACCATCTATATGACTTCTGAAAGTTACGCCGTCTTCATCCAGCTTACGAAGTTGCGAAAGCGACATGACTTGATAACCACCGGAATCCGTTAATATAGGTCCATCCCAACCCATAAATTTGTGAAGCCCACCTAAATCTTTAATGCGGGACGCACCCGGCCTCAGCATTAAATGGTAGGTATTACCAAGAAGTATCTGGGCACCAGTTTCTTTAACGGAAGCAGGCATCATTGCCTTCACCGTTGCGGCGGTTCCAACAGGCATGAAAGTTGGGGTGTCTATTTTACCATGTTGAGTTAACAGGCTACCGCATCGAGCAAAACCGTCTTTGCAATCCACAGAAAAAGAAATCGACATAATTAAAAACTTTCAGGAGTAAACCGTTCGCGTGTATCGCAAAATAAGCTGTGCAACTAGCGATTATTTCCAAATATTAAATTATAGTTAGATGTTTCAATTTCTGACCCGACAAGAGAGAATTTTGGTAGACCATTTTTCGGCAAACTGCTTATCGATCGCGAGGCCGTCACACTATCTTGTGCTTCAACTATTATAATCCAAGAGGGTGTTTCATTTTCTGGGATTTCAATACCTTGCGCTTTACGACCTTTATTTACTACCTCAAGGTTATTTTCGGCTAAAATAGCTCCCACTACACCAGGCGCTTGCACAATTTCCTTAAGAAATTCGTCGCGAAAATAATCTCTTAGGTCATCGATAACATCAGTCTTTGGATTAAACCAGGCGATAGAACATCCCCCACCAAACCCATGAGAAAAATCAATAGTGATATCAGCCGTTATACGTTCAAATTTTGTGAATTTAGCCATTACTTTTTTGGACCAATCAGACTGGTCTTTGAGTAGTTCCATATACTCGGGGTCAGCTAGATCCTGAACAACAGTTGTTTCATAGGTTGCAAAATACTTAAAAGAGGCTGTTCCATCCGCATCTATATACCGCCGTGCCCGATGAAAACCGGGCATCCAGACACGCTCATCGATGTGCTCCCTGTTGTACCACTCGTTGAAATCCACTTCATCTTCATTCAAAGTTTCTGTGAAGGTCATCAGCATACCTTTTCCATAGAGGGCCATATTTTCGCTCCGTTAAAATTTGTTTATTCTGTCGATAAAAATTTTCAATTTCATGCCAACTTTACAACCAACCTTTTCGGCCTCGCCATTAAAGTGTGATATAACACCATCATTATAAACAGAGTCACCATCTCCTATTCGAGCCGACATTCCATCAACTGTTGCCGCAATTATTCCCCTTTCGTTGAGGGGCTCTAATCTCGTTATACCGGCGGCGCCCTTTCCTATTCCACCATCGTGAAAAAAGCCCGCGAAAGCATCATGTTTCATTGCAGTTTTTGGATCTTTTCCAAGCATACCGCCATGACTACCCGAGACGACAATTTTGTCCCTATCCTTTTCAGTAACAAGAGATATTGAATCCATCAAAATAATTTCCCGCTTACTTTTGNTAAATGTTAATTCTTTTCNCGCTTCNNAATATTCCTCCGAAACCTTATCACTCACCTTGGCCAAGGTAAGTTTATTTGCCGCTAAAATAGCGGGCATACCTATTTCTACACCTAATAACTTTGCCGTGTTATTAACATAAGAAATTATCCCTTCATTTCTCATGCTTTCCCCGTCACCAATCCTGCAAGAATCCGACCCTACCGTAGCAAACGGGATACCTAAACTATCGCAATATTTGCCTCCCGATATTCCTGAATCGTCTTTGGCAAAGCCCGCGTCATTTAAAATTATACCGACGGCTCCCGACTTTACTGCTAAAAAAGCTGCATAAGTAGCACCATGTGACCCTGCCAAGACAACATGTCCAAAACATTTGTCTCCTAGCGTTGTGACTGAATTCGCCACTACTATTTTGCTTTGTAAGNCTTGGTCTTTCAAAATTACCGCCAAATTTTTTCTATTTAAAGCCCGCAGAAACCGCAACCGATTTTTTGGCCGCTTCTACGATTTGTTCAGAAGACACCCGGATCTTGGCTTCAAGGGGCGGGGCATAGGAAATTGGGACGCGAGGCGCGGCACAACGAGTTATAGGAGACTTCAGGACCGAGAATAATTGCTCGGCGACAGTGGCTGCTATCTCTGCACCNAAACCGCCCACGGAAACACTTTCATGCGTAATTAATAGCCGGCCAGTTTTTCCAACAGAATCAAAAACCATTTGTCTATCCCACGGCCACAANGTTCGAAGATCAATCANCTCTGCAGANATCCCCTCTGCTTGCAACAAAGTCGCTGCGTTTGCAGCGATATGCATTTGGGCCGACCAAGAAACGATTGTTATGTCATCGCCCTCTTTCTCTAGCCGTCCCTTCCCAAAGGGAATTAAAGTTTCATCTTCCGGAACGTCACCTTCATAGCCCCATATATTTTTATGCTCGAGATATACAACCGGGTCGTCAGATCTTATAGCTGTTTTTAAAAGTCCCCTATTATCTGCCGGAGTGGATGGAACCGCAACCACGAGACCAGGGATGTGAGTATACCAACTTTCTAGCGACTGGCTGTGTTGTGCTGCAGACGATCGCCACATTCCCATCGGCTCTCTTATCACCATAGGTACTTTCACCTGGCCGCCTAACATGTAACGNGCCTTTGCTGCCTGGTTGATTAACTCGTCAACGGCACAGAGAGCAAAATCGGCAAAGCGCATTTCAACAACAGGTCGTGTTCCAGCCATAGCCGCTCCTACGCTTGCCCCCATAATAGCTGATTCAGAAATAGGTGCATCAGATATTCTCTCTGGCCCAAACTCATCCAAAAGCCCCAAATATTGGCCAAATACACCCCCGCGCCCGAGATCTTCTCCTATAGCCCATACAAGCGGGTCCCTTCTCATTTCCTCTGCGAGTGCTAGCTTCGCTGCCTCGGCATAGGTCATTTTAACCATTAAAATGCTCCTTCGCGTGGATCACCAAGGTCTTGCACATCGGAAAAAGCATTATCATCGCTGGGCCACGGCGCTTCCTTGGCAGTTTTGTATACTCTTTCCATTTCCTCTAGTGCTATTTTTCTATGTTCATTAAGAATTTTTCGGGATATTCCCAACCTTGAAAGCAATTCTGAACATCTTTCGATTGGATCCTCTTTCCAAGCTGCTTCAACTTCCGCCGCAGGCCTATAAGAGGCTGGATCGGATGCCGTATGCCCATGCAGTCTGTAAGTGTTGAATGAAATTAAATGTGGCCCNTTNCCGTTCCNAATATTAGCAATATATTCTCGTGTTATCTCGTCTACTGAGACGATGTCATTGCCATCAACTTCTGTTGCTGTGATTCCCATTGATCGTGCTCTAGCTGCAGCACCTTCTCCTGATGTCATAGCATCNGTCCGGGTTGTGGAAGCGAACCCATTATTTTCACAAACAAATAAAACCGGAAGATTGAAAACACCNGACCAATTCAAACCNTCTANGAAAGGCCCGCGATTGATCGCGCCATCACCAAAAATGCAACATGAAATATTTGTTTCTCGCTTAAGTTTAATCGCATGCGCAGCGCCAGTGGCAATATTTATGTTCGCCGCCACAACGCCGTTGGCACCCAGCATTCCAACACTTGCATCTGCTATGTGCATCGACCCACCTTTTCCTTTACATATTCCTCCGCGTCTTCCCAATAACTCAAGCATCATAGCCTCTGGGTCAGCGCCTTTTGCTAGAGTATGCCCGTGGCCTCTGTGCGTACTCAGTAGAAAATCTTCCTTCATTAAATTTTTACAGACCCCCGATGCGATAGCTTCTTGTCCTATCGACAAGTGGATAGCCCCTAGAACGAGTTTATCCTGATTGGCNCTCGCTGCAGTTTCCTCAAAAGCTCTTATACGATGCATCATAATGTGGTGTTCGAGAAACCAGTCTTTNTCGATATTCTGATTAGGGGGCTGTATCACTATGTTTCTCCCTGTGTATTCTCACACTTAATACTATGTCCGAGGTGAAAACTAGGCAAGAATAGCCGTGAAATAAAAATATGTTTGGACAAAAAAGAGGTTTAAGATTATCACAGCCGTACGACCNAATTCTTATACCAAGGAGCATTAAAGGTGCATGCACTAAGACCAATATTTTTCGGTGTATTAGCTATGGCTATAGTCGTTGCTGTATCGAATGTCGCCGTCGGTTATCCGATAAACGACTGGATAACATGGGGAGCTTTGACATATCCTGTAGCATTTTTAGTTACTGATGTGATGAACCGATCATTCGGGGCCTCAAACGCCAGAAAAGTAGTATATGGAGGTTTTTTAGTTGGAGTTNTTTTTTCAATTTGGCTTGCCGATATTAGGATCGCACTAGCCTCAGGTACAGCTTTCTTAACAGCGCAATTAATTGATATATTTGTTTTTAATAAGGTCAGTCAAAAGANNTGGTGGCAAGCCCCTTTTATTTCCTCCTCACTATCGTCAGCAATCGACACCGTGTTATTCTTTTCCATTGCTTTTATCGGATCTGGGCTCCCGTGGGTTACATGGGCTGCTGGCGATTACGCTATAAAATTAGCCATGGCCATATTATTGTTAGTGCCATTTAAGTTGGTTATTTCCATAATTACAAACCAAGCTACGGTCGTCNCCAGGGANACCACACCTTAGAAATGGATGTTGACTTATTTGATTACGAACTACCCCCAGATTTTATTGCACAAACACCGATAAATCCGAGGGATGCAGCCCGTCTCTTGGACCTTACAAACGGGGGCNTAAAAGATCGCTTTATTCAGGAACTTCCATTCATACTGGAACCAGGCGACTTACTTGTTGCTAACAACACCCGTGTAATACCAACAAAATTACAAGGTCAGTGCGCCAGCAAAAGGATAACCGTGAACCTCCATAAAAAGGTTTCTTCGAGCATATGGTTCGCTTTTGCACGACCTGCAAAACGGGTTACCCAGGGCGATTTGATAATGTTTCATGACTCCGTCGTTGCAAAAGTGTTGAAAAGAAACCGCGGTGAATTGCTTTTAGAGTTTGAATTGAGTGATAAAGATTTAATGGGTTTTCTTGAACAGCGTGGAAGCATGCCACTTCCTCCTTACATCAAACGCGATGACCCAAAATCTAATGTCGCAGACCTAAAAGATTACCAATCCATTTTCGCCCAACACGAAGGAGCCGTTGCAGCTCCTACGGCTAGCCTNCACTTTACGGATCGCCTTGTTGCTAGTTTGAAAAAAAATAATATAGACATTGCATATCTCACACTTCACGTAGGAGCTGGAACTTTTCTTCCAGTAAAAGTAAAAGATACAGATAACCACGACATGCACAGCGAGTGGGCCGAATTGGGATCTAAAGCNGTAGAAGAGATTAAAAACGTAAAAGCAAGAGGCAATAAAGTTATTGCACTTGGCACCACTAGCCTGCGCGTTTTAGAAACAGCATCTATTGGCGGCACGTTAAAACCGTTTACCGGCGATACTGACTTGTTTATAACCCCTGGATTCAAGTTCAACGCAACAGATGCACTTATAACAAATTTCCACTTNCCAAAATCTACGCTGATAATGCTAGCATCTGCTTTGGCTGGCAGAGAGAGGCTGTTGGATGCATACGAGCACGCAAAAAACGAAAATTATCGGTTTTTTTCCTATGGCGACGCGTGTTTGATTGACCATTTTCAAAGATAACAATATTTGACTAGAGTTGCTGGATGGCCGAGACTTACGATTTTCCGGAGTTGACATTCTACCCAGCATAAGGCGCACCCTATAACTTTAAATGTACTGCGATGGCTTTTGTGGAAACAAATATTACGCAACCAGATATTTTTCTGAAATCCCTTTTTGAGGCGGCGACCTATTCAGCCAACCCTAGACATTGCTTGCCGCCGCAACTTATGGGCATTATTACCTCCCCTCCTAAAGGTAAAGTCGTTGTTATAGGAGCCGGGAAAGCTGCTGGATCGATGGCTCAGTCGTTTGAACATTTTTGGCTAGAAAATTTTCCNGCGGTCCCACTNAATGGTATGGTGATTACCCGTTATGGCCACGCACTTACCTGCAGGCACATTGATGTTATTGAAGCCGGTCACCCACTTCCAGATGTTAACGGAACTTTGGCGGCCAATAAAATCTTTGAGTTAGCAAATACTTTAACTAAAGACGATCTTGTCGTCTGCCTTATCTCAGGTGGTTGCTCAGCCCTGCTTTCCTTNCCNGCGGATGGNATCGAATTGGANGAAAAGNGAGCTCTCACGCAGCAGCTTTTAGCTTCGGGGGCAACAATTCATGAAATGAATTGTGTGCGAAAACATCTATCAAAAATAAAAGGAGGCAGGCTCGCGAAGGCAAGCTACCCAGCGCAAGTATTGACCCTCTGCATATCAGATGTTCCCGGTGACGAGCTCCACACGATCGGTTCTGGACCAACAGTGCCTGACCCGACCCAACTAGAAGATGCCATCAACATTCTCAACAAATATGGAATATCATACTCAACAAGAATATTAGAACATCTCTCAAACCAAGAAAACGAAACACCAAAACCCGGTGACCCCATCTTCAGAAAAACAAAAATTTCGCTGGTAGCAACACCACAGCTAGCCTTAGAGGCTGCCGCCAAGAAAGCCCATAAATTTGGCTTAAAAGCGGTGATCTTAGGAGATGCAATTGAAGGGGAAGCACGCGAAGTCGCACGAGTTCACGCCGCTATAACGAGTCAAGTTCTTCGACATAATCAACCAGCAGCAGCACCAGTTGTTTTGCTTTCTGGTGGCGAGACAACTGTAACGGTCAAAGGCACTGGACGTGGTGGACGCAATACAGAGTTTCTTCTTGCATTTGCAATCACACTTTTCGAACGGTCAAATCAACACCTTTCGCGTGTATCTGCTATTGCTTGCGACACCGATGGTATAGATGGGACAGAAGACAATGCCGGGGCACTATACTTACCAACTACGTTCCAAATGGCACGAGAACAAAACATTAANCTCGTAANAGCATTGCAAGAAAATGATGGATACGGAGCATTTAAAAAATTAGGAAACCTCGTTATAACTGGCCCAACATTAACAAACGTTAATGATTTTAGAGCTATTTTAATTCAGTAAACAGCTTTACACCCGCTTAAANATAGATTCATTTAAGGAAAATAAAATGGAAAATCTGAGGTATTTAAAATGACATCATCTTATAACCAGAGAGATTGGACTGTTNATCCAAGCTATTTTTCNGAGAATTATAAGTCCACTCATCTGAGGAGCCCNACTCAAGCGCCTGTAAAAATTGAGCAAACAAACTCGGAATTGACGGCACCTAGTTTTTTTCCATTAATCAACCACGAGCAAGAAAATGACTTAACTAAAAACGGGGCAGTAGACGGGCAACAACCTTTGGGCGAACGTATCGTGGTTACCGGCCGCGTTGTTGACGAAAACGGAAAACCTCAACCGAATACCTTAATCGAAATCTGGCAATGTAATTCATCTGGACGATATATTCACGCAGCAGACCAACACGACGCACCTTTGGACCCAAATTTTTTTGGTGCAGGAAGATGCATCACAGATAAAAACGGTATTTATAAATTTTATTCGATAAAGCCAGGCGCGTATCCATGGGGCAACCACAAAAATGCTTGGAGGCCAGCCCACATTCATTTCTCTCTCTTTGGTCCCGCATTTGCGACAAGACTTATAACCCAGTCATATTTCCCTGGCGATCCTTTATTAGAATTGGATCCTATTTTTCAATCAATCCCGAAAGAAGCAAGAAAACTACTCATAAAGACTTTCGACATCGAGGCCACCGAAGAAGGTTTTGCTTTAGGCTATAAATTCGATTTCATTTTGCGGGGGCCCAAAGCAACTCCAATGGAGAAATAACATGTCNTTTAAACAAACACCCTCTCAAACGATTGGCCCATTTTTCGCTTACGGCCTCACCCCCAAACAATATGGCTATAATGAAATTANAGATATTGCTTCCAATAACTTAAATTNAGAGGGAACNATTGGGGAAANAATAAGCATTGAAGGGATTGTATTTGACGGNAATNANGANCCNNTAGANGATGCATTAATTGAAATTTGGCAGGCATCTAGTTCTGGCCTNTATGTTACGTCAAANAACCTNAAAGATACGANTGATAGTTTTTNCGGTTTTGGGCGATGNGGCACAGGCACAAATCCGCAACGAAAATTCTCGTTNANAACAATNAAACCAGGCACTACCNGCGANAATCAAGCACCTCANATTAATTTTNNNNTTTTCATGAGGGGTCTTCTTTCTCATGTCTATACNAGGATGTATTTCCCTGAAGANGAAGGAGCCAATCAACANGATAGCTTTCTCCTCAATGTTCCAAAAAANCGACGCCAGACACTTATTGCNAAACAAATNTCGTCNANNAAAGNTAAAGTATACCAATTTAATATTTACATGCAGGGAGCCAATGAGACAGTCTTCTTCGATGTTTAATNCTTTATTAATATCTTGAANTACGCCTTAATTCTATTCAGTTGTAAAAACATGGTTTAAAGTTTTGTTTTATATTTATNAGTTGTTGTAAAAAGCGTAATTTAGAGAGGAGCTTGAGTGAACTTTCGGCGGATAGCGATAGAACCCGTTTCTGGAAATCTAGGGGCAATAATAAAAGGTGTTGATTTAGCAANGTTGGATGACGAGACCTTTNCTGANATTCACCAAGCTTGGCTCAAATACTCCGTTATTTTCTTTCGGAAACAAAAACTAAGACCATTACAACAAATTGACTTCGCCAAAAGGTTTGGTGAAATTCATTTCCATCCATATATGCGAGGTTTAGACGACCATCCAGAAATATTAGAAATCATTAAAGAACCGGGCGATGAATATACATTCGGGGCCGTCTGGCATACTGATCAAATGTTCAACCCGGAACCAGCAAAAGCAACGATGCTTTATGCTCATGAAGTTCCCACAAGTGGTGGGGATACGCAATTTTCAAATCAATACTTAGCTTACGAAACTTTATCTGAGCCGATGAAGGGCGTTTTAGAAAACCTTAAAACCTTTAACGTAGGCGATGGTTTTCGACGCGGCGTAGGAAAGGTAAATAGGAAAGATCGGTATGCCAGCAATCCGAAAATGCAAGCGAAAATTAGAGAGCCAGGAAACGTGCCTACAGAATCTGTTCATCCCTTGGTACGAACACATCCAGAGACTGGACGAAAATCACTGTACATAGGTAGCCACACTCAAAATCTTTTCGGCTTTAACGANAATGAAGCAGATACACTTATCGATTTTCTGCGTGATCACTCAATCCGTCCAGAATTTACCTGTCGCTTCAGATGGGAAGTTGGATCACTAGCCCTCTGGGACAACCGATGNGTCCAACACCAGGCNCTNGCAGATTATAACGAGCGTCGACGCATGCATAGAATCACAATAGCAGGTGATGCNCCNTTCTAGATTGGACGAGTAATGAAATTTGGAATTCATTTNGGNATTAGAGGTCCTGTCGCGCATCCTGATACCCTCAGNACAATTGCTCTNGAGGCTGAAGAATTAGGCTTTAGTTATCTTGGCTTTAGNGACCACNTTGTAATAGCCGAAGATGTAAACTCTCCTTACCCTTATACTAAGTCAGGGCGTTGGTTTGCCGAGGACACAGGNGAATGCCTTGAACAACTGAGCACTTTAAGTTTTGTCGCTGCCTCAACAAGCGTTATACGACTGCTCACATCGGTAATGGTTATACCACACCGCCCGCCNATTTTGACCGCAAAGATGACCAAGACCATTGATGTNTTGTCNAAAGGACGCTTAACCGTTGGGGTCGGCGTGGGGTGGATGGAAGAGGAAATACAACTTTTAAACGGTCCAACGTTCAAAGACAGGGGGGNAGCATCTGACGAATACATTAGNGCGTTCAAAAACTTATGGACCGAGGAATCACCATCCTTCGAAGGCAGTCACGTTANCTACTCGGGCTTAAAATTNTTCCCAAAGCCGGTCCAATATCCCCATCCCCCNCTTTGGATTGGCGGAGAAGCTAGACTTGCAAGACAACGTGCNGCAAAATTTGGGGATGGATGGTATCCGGTTGGTAATAATCCCAGGGCACCTTTTGATACGGCAGAACGTTATGNCNAAGGATTGAGAGANGTNCACGAAAATGCAGNGCTANTAGGGCGTTCAACTTCCGATATAACGGCCGGCCTACTAGCCATCTGGTATAAGCTTGGCACTTCGGAAAAAACAAATACCGGGGCACGGCGGGCCTTCACCGGCAGCAGTAAAGAAATCATAAGGGACGTTGAAGCATATAGGNAAAAAGGTCTTCAATGCCTTATAATAGGGGGCGAAAATTCAAATTTAGAGGCATGCTTGCATCGCATGAGAGAATTTAAAACGGAAATTATAGAGCACCTATAGCATCTTCATAGACTATTTTTTGTATGGAGGTTGGCATCTTTCTNTTTAAAACGGATTCCCTAAANTTTNATAGGATAGCAAAGTTATGACTGCTTTNAATAAAAATCGATTAATTATAGGGATTAGCGGTGCTTCAGGCATCATCTACGGATTAACCTTGCTGCAAATCCTGAAGAATCTAGGAGACACTAAACGACCAGAATTACACTTAGTGATGTCACGCTCCGCCGAAATAACGTTAGCATATGAAACAAAAATGAAGATCAAAGAAGTTCATCAACTGGCAGATGTCGTCCATGCAAATAAAGACATCAGTGCATCAATCGCCTCAGGGTCTTTCAAAACTGATGGCATGATCATCGCGCCNTGTTCAATGAAAACACTCGCAGAGATAGCATCTGGTGTNACAAANAATTTAATATCTAGGGCAGCGGACGTAACATTGAAAGAACGTCGCCGTCTCGTGTGTCTAACAAGAGAAACGCCTCTACATACAGGGCACATAAAAAATATGTTGGCACTATCTGAAATGGGCGGAATNGTTGCGCCNCCCGTNCCCGCTTTTTATGCACAACCNGAAACTATTGATGATATTGTGGNGCACACGGCTGGCCGGATTTTAGATCTCTTTGATATAGAAGTAGGTTTAGTGAAAAGATGGAAGGATAATTAAACGTTATTTCCGATTTTCACTTAATACTTATCTCCGTCTTGAGTAAGCACCGTGATAATTCAGCATAAGTTAAACGTTTAAAACTACCTTTTCTATACTATTAGCCACTTCGAGAAGCTTTTTGTCTTCTCCCGTGTTTCCCATAACCATCATACCAACCGGTGCTTCTCCAAATTGATGAATGGGTAACGAAATTGCGCATCTATCCAGAAAGTTTCCAAAAGAACAATTACGGAGCATCAATAAATTAGCTTCATGATATGCTGTGTCGGATTTCTCTAAGTGATCAAGGATCGGCGCTATTATCGGAACCGTTGGCATAATTAGCGCATCATAATTTCGCGTTACCTCATCAGCTTCTTTCCTTATGTTTACCGTCGCGTCTAATAATTCGAGATACTCCACCCCTAACATTTCGGCCCCCCTCCTTACTCTAACAGCCACCCTTGGATCAAAATTTGACTCATCCTTTTCCAAAAGATCCCGCAGTGTGTGGAAAGCTTCAACTGCCGCAAAACCTCCTTTGCTATTAGCTAANGGTATTTGAGANAGAATACTACACGGATGTTCCACAATACGCACNCCAGACTCGGACAACCTTTTTACAACATTTTCAAATTTTGCAGCTACCGTTCGATCCATATCATCGAGCACAATAGTTTGTGGAATAGCCAAAGTTAAACCGTCAACAGCAATATCAGGAAGTGTGTTTACAGCTGCACCCCGCATGGTTTGATCCAAAATTGAACAGCATGAGACGCTATTT
>FUFK010063974.1_pt1 | contig 37219 bp, 46 predicted proteins | sample 1021851 | NCBI WGS metagenome assembly FUFK01 (sample SAMEA51879418, study PRJEB19060) | metagenome | reverse complement strand
GACTCGTTTATTTTTGCCACTTGGCATAACTCATTTGCAGATTTTGGATAAAACCCTTTTGCTATATCCCAGGAATAATACAACCAGACTAATAAGATTGCGCTACTGCCTACAACAATCCAATGTGTGCCACCTTTTGCTCTTTCTGGGTTTCCAAAAACTGCATCAACTTTTTCAGTTTTTATTAATCTTCTTCCGTAAAGAATACATCCAATTATCGCTACAAATATTAGTATTGTTGCAAATTGGGTTAACATTTAATTATCTTTCCCCATAATTTCTTCTTCCATATCCCAAATCATAGATAGGATTTCTTCTCTTTTAGATGAAAAATCTTTATTTTTTTTAATTTCTCTTAAGTCTTCTTTTAAGCCCATCTCTGCAAAAGGAAGATTGTACTCTTTGTGTATTCTTCCTGGTCTTGGTGCCATTACATAAAGTCTTTCTCCAAGTAACAAGGCCTCTTCAACTGAGTGAGTAATTAATATAATTGTTTTTCCCGTTTCTTTCCAAATCTTTAAAACTAAAGACTGCATCTTTTCTCGAGTTAATGCATCTAAAGCGCCTAAAGGCTCGTCCATTAAAATTAAATCAGGATCATTTATTAAACATCTTGCTAAAGCAACTCTTTGCTGCATTCCACCTGATAGCTGGTAGGTAGGAGTATTTCCAAATCCTTTTAGACCAACTATATCAAGCCATTCGTCAACTTTTTCTGCAGTAATTTTTGGGTCTTCTTTTTTCATTCTTAACCCAAAGTTCACATTCTCTGCAACTGTTAACCATTCAAACAATGCACCTTGTTGAAAAACCATACCTCTTTCAACACCAGGTCCATCTATTTCGTTATTATTTAAAGTTATTTTTCCTGAGGTTGGTCTTAAAAATCCAGCAGTAATATTTAATAAAGTTGTTTTTCCACAACCAGATGGGCCTAAAACAGTAAGAAGCTCTCCTTTTTTGAGAGTAAAACTTACATCTTTTAATGCATGAACAGTTTCTCCTTTTGGAGTTTTAAAAATCATATTGAGATTTTCAGAAACTAAATCACTCATTAAATGGCTTTATATTAGAATTTTTATCAAAAAAATAGGCACCAATTAAATAATTGGCGCCTATTAAATTTTTTACCCTACAAAATTATAGAGGTAAGAAACTTGTATCTACTGCTCCGTCTGGTGTTCCCATACCTTTTAAGAAGGCATCAAGATTACCACTTTCCATAGATTGTTTAGTTTCTTCTGGAGTTAAAAATTTGAAACCATCTAAAGTTTCTTTCATGTCTGCAACTTTCATCTCAGATGCTTTTGACATAGAATTCATATCGCTTTTACCAGCTCTATATCTATCATTAGCTTCATGAGTTACTTCGATGAATGTTCTTAACATTCCAGGGTTCTCTTTCATAAACTTATCTGTGACTGATGTGATATCTATTCCTAAAATACCAGCATCTCTTGCTTCTTGAACAGTTAAAAGTCTTGATCCAACTGCAGTTGCAGCCTTAATTGAGTTACCGCCAAACAAACATGCCATTACAACATCGCCACTTACTAAAGCAGCAGCACCTTCTTCTGGGTCCATTTGAATGATATCCATTTTACCTCTGTCAGCTCCAACAACTTTCATACTTTCATCAAAAACATACTCAGCCATTGTTCCAAGTGGAACAGCAACTTTTTTGCCCTCTAGTTCTGTTGCATTTGCTTTTGTAATACCTGAAGCGTTCGATGTTACACATGTAGTTCCACCCATTCCATACTCCATTGCAATATCAACAAGCTTAATTGGAGCTTTTGATTTTACAGCATTGATGAAAGGGACTAGTCCTTGTGAATAAGAAATATCAATATCTCCAGCTAACATTGCATCAGTCATTGCACCACCGTTAGTGAAGTTTGTCCATTTAACTGGCACTCCAAGAGCTTTTGCAAAATTCTTTTTCTGCATGTCTTCTAAATTAGGACTTGGCCATTCTAAAAAGTATGCAACTCTAACAACATTAGCTGCTGAATTAGCGGCAGTAATTGTAAGGTTTAGAGCAAAAATACTTCCTAAAATAAAACTAATTATTTTTTTCATTATTTCTCCTGTAATTAAATTTAATTTACGCGGCATATTTAAGTTCATTATAAGATTGATGTAAATGATGAATTATGCGTAAGGGGTGACATTAAAAACTTAGACAACTTTGAGTTGTATGGTATATTTATTTTCTGTCCAATCAAAATGAATTAGTCTAAGAGNATAAAAACTTACTTTTTTAAAAATTTTATGAGTTCAGAAAAACCAAATATTCCAAATTCTTTAAATGAACATTGGATGCCATTTACATCCAATAAAGATTTTAAAGAAAACCCAAGATTAATAGTTGAAGCAAAAGGAGTTTATTTAAAAAATCATCATGGAAAAACTCAAATTGATGCAAGCTCTGGATTATTTTGCAATCCTTTAGGTCATGGGAGACAAGAAATTATTGATGCAATAACCAAACAATTAAAAACTGTTGATTACGCTCAACCATTTCAACAAGGCTTTGGAGGTTCATTTGAACTTGCAACAAGAATTGCAAAACATACTCCAGGAAATTTAAATAGAATTTTTTATACGATTTGCGGATCTACCGCAGTTGAAACAGCAATTAAAATTGCAATAGCGTATCATAAATCTAGAGGAGAAGGTAATCGTTTTAGATTTGTTGGTAGAGAAAGAGGTTACCACGGAATGAATATTGGAGCGACATCNGTTGGNGGNATGATNAANAANGTTAAAACATTTGCAAGTGTATTAATGCCAGGTGTAGTTCATATGAGACATACACATTTACCAGAACATAAATTTATTTCAGGTCAGCCTGAGACAGGTGCAGAATTAGCAGATGATTTAGAAAGAATTTGTACAAACTTTGGAGGAGAAAATATTGCAGCATGTATTGTAGAACCAATTGCAGGATCAACTGGAACTTTAGTTCCACCAAAAGGATACTTACAAAGACTAAGAGAAATTTGCGATAAGCATGGTATAATTTTAATTTTTGACGAGGTTATTACAGGGTGGGGAAGAACAGGCTCTCCATTTGCATCTCAAGAGTACGGTGTAACACCAGATATAATCACAATGGCAAAAGCAACTACGAACGGTATATCACCATTGGGTGCAGTGGCATGTAAAGAGGAAATTTACGATTCAATAATGGACGGCGCACCCAAAGGAACAATAGAATTATTCCATGGATACACATACTCAGGAATACCAATCTCTGTTGCAGCAGGTTTAGCAGTTCAAGATATATTTGAGAAAGAGGATATATTTAATAGAGCAAAAGAAATGAGTCCCTATTTCCAAGAAGGCTTAATGTCTCTTAAAGATTTAGAAGCAGTAGATAATATTAGAGGCTATGGAATGATGGGCGGTATAGACATGAAAATGCATAAAAAGCCTGGAGCCGCTGGATTTACATGTTTTAAACATTGTTATGAAGCAGGAGTAAATTTTAAAGCAACAGGAGACTGTTTAATTATTGCTCCTATGTTTATTTGTGAAAAAAAACATATAGATGAAATTATTGAAAAACTAAGAACTGGAATTTCAAACTACGCAAAAAGCAAAAAAAATTAATTCCAATTTATGAAAATCGGTGTTCCTAAGGAAATTAAACCGCAAGAAAATCGTATAGGATTAACTCCCAAAAGTGTAAAAACTTTAACCTCAAATGGTCATGANGTTTTAATTGAGAATAATGGTGGTTTTGAAGCTGGTTTTGACAATGATCAATATAAATCAGCTGGAGCTAAAATTATTGATAAGGCAGAGGATATTTTTAATGACGCTGAAATAATTGTTAAAGTCAAAGAGCCTTTAGCAAAAGAGGTAAAAATGATTAAAGAAAATCAAATAGTTTTTACTTATTTGCATTTAGCTGCTGCAAAAGAATTAACTCAAGGATTAATAGACTCAAAATCAGTTTGCATAGCTTATGAAACAGTAACAGATAATAATGGTAGGCTTCCATTGCTTGCACCAATGAGTGCGGTCGCAGGTAGAATGTCTGTTCAAGCCGGAGCACATTGCTTGGAGAAAAATCAAAAAGGAAGAGGGATATTGCTTGGTGGAGCTCCTGGTGGAGAACCTGGAAATGTAGTTATTTTAGGTGGAGGCGTTGTTGGAGAAAATGCTGCAATTATTGCAACTGGAATGAGAGCAAAAGTTCATATTGTTGATAAATCAGCTGATAGACTAAAACAATTAACTGAAATGTTTGGAGATAAAATCATTCCTCAATTAAGTGATGAAACAGACATAGAAAAATTGGTTTCAGAATGTGATTTATTAGTTGGAGGAGTTTTAATTCCAGGCGCTGAAGCACCAAAATTAGTTTCAAAAAATATGCTTAAGAAAATGAAAAGAGGATCTGTAATAGTTGATGTTGCAATTGATCAAGGCGGATGTGTTGAAACCAGCAAACCGACAACACACGCAGAACCAACTTATATAGTTGATGATGTAGTTCATTATTGCGTAGCAAACATGCCAGGAGGGGTTCCTAGAACTTCAACTATAGCATTAAACAATGCCACTTTACCTTTTTTAAGCAAACTAGCAAAAGATGGCTATCAAAAAGCTTTAAAAGAAGATTTAAATTTTTTAGCCGGATTAAATGTTCATAAAGGTAGCGTTACTTATAAAGCTGTTGCAGATGTTTTTGGTCACCAATACGCTAATGCTTCTGAAATCTTAAATTAAATACCTTTTTTGAGTAAGTCGTAAATATCCTCTTTTTTGTCCAAGCCAATTTCTCTAGCAATTTCTTTCCCATCTTTATAAATCGCTATAGTGGTCCAAAACTTTATATTTAGTTTTTCACTTATATTTTTATTTTTATCATGTTCATAAAAAAAGAACTCAAAATCTGGAAAATCTTTTTTTGCTTGTTCAAATATAGAAGTTTGAGTTGCACAAACTGAACACCATTCATTCCAAGAATTAATTACAATTGTTTTTCCTTCAGTGTTTAGTTTATCAAATTCATTTAAAGAAAAACCAGATGATTTTTCAAAACTGAAACTTGAAAATGAAAAAAAAGTAAAACAAATTACAAATATTAAATTTTTTAACCTAATCATGTTATTCTTTTGATAACATTATCTTTAAAAACAAAGGTATGTAACAATGCCGCTAAAATATGCAAAGATATTAGAGCAATCAGAGTATAATTTGAGTATATATGCACATCATAACTTAAATCAGCATAATCAAAATTCGATTTTAATTTGATCTCAGTAATCCCAAAATTTAATTTTTCACCATTAAACAATTTTTTTAATATCCCAGAAGAAGTGACTGTTAGAAGTGTTAAATATAATAGAAAATGGTTTAGTTTTGCAATTATCATTTGACCTGGAAATGCTTCAATTGGGTTCTCTGGAGAATTTATAAAAAGCCTCACTAATAGTCTTAATAAAGTAATATAAAAAATTGTTATTCCAATTAATACGTGAATTTCCTCAATTGTTATTCTTAAATCAGAAAATTCTTGTCTAACTAAATAAAACCCAAGTGGTATTTGAACTATTAGACCTATGACACTTAGCCAGTGGAAAAACTTTGTTAAAATATTGTATTTTTGTATAATGTTAACATCTCTCATAATTTACATTTATGAAAAATAAATTTTTATTATTTATTTTTGTAGCTGCTTCTTTTTTTAATACCAATTTTATTGCTCATTCAGANGAAAGTATAGAGGATATAATTAAAGGTAGAAAAGCAATTTTTAGCAATAATGCGAAATTAGCAAAAAGGGTAAATATTCTATTGAGGGAATTCGAGGTTGAGGAAGCGGAGCCTATTATTTTTGAAATGAGTAAAAATTATGAAAACTTGTTAAACTATTTTCCAGAAAATTCTAAAGAAGGCTATGGTACTGAGGCTTTACCAATTATTTGGGAGGAGAAGGATGCATTTAACGCTTTAATGCAAAAAGCAGCAGATGACATGTTACAATTAGCTAAAGTTATGGAAGAAGTAGATGACATTCAGGCAACTTACAAAAAATTAATGTGGGCAAATTGCAATGCATGTCATAGCAGATATAGAAAACCACATTAACATTTTTTAATGTTTAAAAATTTTTTTTTAATAATATTTTTATCTTTTTGTTTCATTAAGTCTGCTAATTCGCATTCCCATTATCCTATAACCAAAGATGATCCATTAAAAATTGAAGCAGGAAAATTGTTATACAATCAATATTGTGCTTCTTGTCATCAAGTAAATTTAGCTGGTGCAAAAAACTGGAAAGGATTTGATGAAGACGGACATAGAAAAGCGCCACCCTTAAATGGAACAGGACATACGTGGCATCATTCTGATGAGTTGTTGCATAAAATTATAAAGTATGGATTTGCAAAACTGATAAAAAATTATGAAGGTAAAATGATGGGTTTTGGTAATAATATTGAGGATGAGGGNATTGATAATATTCTCTCTTATATTAAATCATATTGGAATGATGATATATATTTTCATCAGTTGGAAATTAGTAAAAAATGAGTTCAGAAACTTTAAATTTTAATTGGTCATGTAAACACACTTGGAAAAGAAGTGCAAAAAACACTGCATGGTGTTTACTTGGATGTTCTATAGGAGATTTTGGAACAATTTTATTTTTTCAATTAACCCAAATTCCTTTTCCCGTCCTTGCCATTATGATTTTAGCAATCATAAATGGTTTAATAACTAGTATTATTTTAGAGACAATAATTTTGATGAAACAAAATTTTGATTTCAAAAAAGCTTTTCACACAGCTATTGGGATGAGTTTTATATCTATGATCAGTATGGAAGTTGCAATGAATTTAACTGATTATTTCTTAACAGGTGGTGCAATACTTACCTGGTGGGTAGTTCCAATTATGTTGGCAGTTGGTTTTGTAACTCCATGGCCTTATAATTATTGGAGACTTAAAAAATTCAATCAAGCTTGTCATTAGATTAGTTAAAAACCCTATTATTATCAATTTTAGTTAATAGATGTGTTCTTATAATTTCTTGTAATAATCTTTTTAACAATTATATGTTTTCAACCCCAATGGAAGAAAATCAAATTATAATTAAAGACTTATCTAAAGTTTACAGTAATGGATTTAACGCTTTAAAAAATATCAATCTCACAATTAAAAAAGGAGAAATTTTAGCATTATTGGGTCCTAATGGAGCTGGGAAAACAACTTTGATAAGTGTAATTTGTGGAATTGTAACTCCCACTTCAGGCAACATCACTGTCGACAATTATGATATNATTGANCANTACCGCGAAACTAGATCAAGAATTGGATTAGTACCCCAAGAATTAACCTTGGAAGCTTTTGAGACGGTTTTCAATAACGTATCTTACTCGAGAGGCTTGTATGGCAAATCTCCTAATCCGAAACATATAGAAAAAGTTTTAAAAGATTTAAGTTTATGGGATAAAAAAGATCTTGGACTTAGACAATTATCAGGTGGAATGAAAAGAAGAGTTTTAATTGCCAAAGCACTTTCGCATGAACCCTCAATACTTTTTTTGGATGAACCAACAGCAGGTGTAGATGTCGAGCTGAGAAAAGATATGTGGAATGTTGTGGATATATTGAGAAAAACAGGAGTAACAATAATTTTGACAACTCATTACATTGAAGAGGCAGAGGCAATTGCAGATAGAGTAGCTGTAATTAACCAAGGAGAAATCATTGTTGTAGAAAATAAAAATGATTTACTTAAAAGAATGGGTCAAAAAACTTTATTAATAGAATTACAAGATAAAATAACCGAAATTCCTGAACGACTTTCAAAATATGAATTAGTAATTGGAAAAGATCAAATGTCGCTTATTTATAATTATAATGTTAGAGCTGAGAGAACTGGAATTACAAATTTGTTACAAGAAATAAAAGAGGCTGGTTTAAAAATGAGAGACCTTAAAACAGAACAGAGTTCTTTAGAAAAAATATTTGTCACTTTAGTAAAGGAAAATAATGAAATTTAACTTTTATGCTCTAAGAGCAATTTACCTTCATGAAATGGATAGGTTTAGAAGAACGTTACTACAATCTTTACTATCACCAGTGTTATCCACCTCTCTTTACTTTATTGTTTTTGGATCTGTTATTGGTGATTATGTGGAGAGTATTGATGGGCTAAGTTATGGTTCATACATAGTACCAGGTTTATTGATGTTAACTTTATTGACACAATCAATAAGCAATACTTCTTTTGGAATATTTTTTCCAAAATTTAATGGCACTATTTATGAAATTTTAGCTGCTCCAATTTCTACGTTTGAAGTGGTACTTGCATTTGTTGGGGCAGGAGCAACTAAAACATTAATTGTTGGCGTCGTTATATTTGTTACCTCTTTGTTTTTTGTAGATGTAACAGTCAAATATCCATTACTTATGATATTTCTTTTGGTGCTTGTAGCTTTTACATTTGCGCTATTTGGTTTTTTAATTGGATTGATGAGCTCTAATTTTGAACAAATGTCAATTGTACCAACATTGGTAATTACACCAATGGTTTTTCTAGGTGGTAGCTTATACTCTTTAGATATGCTTCCTTCTTTTTGGCAAACAGTTACATATTTTAATCCTGTCGTATATCTAATTAATGGAATGAGATACTCTTTTTATGGTGTTTCAGATTTTAACATATGGATAAGTATTGGCTGTATGTTACTTTTTTTAATAACTTGTATAACTGTTGTAACAACATTGTTAAAAAAAGGTTATAACATAAAACAGTAAGTAGTTTGAATTTAGAACAAATAATTCCAGCGATATCTCTAATTGCTGTATTAATATTAGTTTTGCCTGCTTTTCTAAAAACTAATTCAAAATTAAAACAATTTCTAACCAATTTATCGATTTGGTCTATTATTGTATTAATTGTGATTTTGATTACTTATTTTATTTTCTAATTTTAACTTGAGGCAATCTTCTTTTTAGGATCAAAAAATGGTTTTTCCACAATAGTGCAATTAACTATTTTATCATCAATTTTAGTTTGTAATTTTGTTCCTAAATCTGTGTATTTTATATCTACCATTGCTAAAGCAATATTTTTTTTAAGTCTTGGTGAGTAAACAGCCGAGGTAACTTTCCCAACTTTTTTACTTTTATTCATTATTGTCCAAAAAGTTGTGTTAGGACCTGACAACGGCTCACAATCTAATTCAATACCAACTTGTTTTCTTTTTATTCCATCGTTTTTGATTTTTCTTAATGCATCTTTGCCAATGAAATTAATGTCACTCTCTAAGTTGACTAACCTATCAAGACCTAGTTCAAAAGGATTAGTATTTATATCTGCATCTGCATGATAAGATAACATCCCACCTTCAATTCTTCTTATTGATGAAGTATGACCGGGCTGAATACCAAAATTTTTTCCAGCAGTCATAATTTTTTCATACAAGTCATCACCTTTTGATCCATCTCTTAAATATATTTCATATCCAAGTTCACTTGACCAACCAGTTCTTGAAACAATTAATGGAATTCCATCTAACTCGTACTCTTTAAGCCAATAGTATTTTAAATCCTTAATACTTTCACCGAATAGTCTAACCATAATGTCTCCTGATTTTGGACCTTGTAATTGCAATGGTGAAACATCGGGTTCTGTAATTTTAACGTTCAAACCAGAATTTATTGCAACTCCCTGAGCCCAAAATAATACATCACTATCAGCAAGTGACAGCCAAAAATGATTTGTATCAAGTCTTAATAAAACTGGGTCATTTAAAATTCCACCGTCGTTATTAACTATTAAAACATATTTGCATTGACCCACTGCAAGCTTAGATAAATCCCTTGGAGTTAATAATTGTATAAACTTGTATGCATCTGGCCCAGTTATCTCAACCTGCCTTTCAACTGCAACATCACATAAAATGGCATTTTCTATCAAATTCCAAAAATTTTGTTCAGGACTTCCAAAATCTCTTGGAATATACATATGATTATAAACTGAAAACCCTTTTGCTCCGTATCTGACTGTTGCATTGAAATAAGGAGATTTTCTAATTTGTGTGCCAAAACCAAAGTTTTTATCTGTCATTGTGAGTGCATAGCAGAAAGCAAATTTTATGCAAAGAAATTTGTCTTAAAGACAATTTAATTAATTTAAAAAATAAACTAATTAGTCTAACTTATTTAATGGTTAAAATTGTATTACCCGTAATTATTTTATTACTCATAGTTATATTTTGGAAAAAAATTGAGGATTATTTTTATCAAAAATTCAAATTTAAAATTAATTATATAATAGTAACTATTTCAATTATTGCCTTGTCTATTCTAGGATTATTATTATATGACTGATCATGGACAATCTAAATAATTATGAGTGTGTAGAAACTGAAGGTATAATTACATTCAAAAATATTAACACAACACTTGGTTTTGCAAGATATAATGAGATGGGAGAGATCGAATATATATTCGTAAATCCTATTTTTAGACGAAAAGGCTTAGCTAAAAAATTAATTAAAATTATCGAAAAAAAAACTGGTAAGAAACCAATTCCTCAAGAACCAATTAGTCCACTAGGTAAAAAATTATTTCAGCTTCAGTAAAACTGAATGGAAATAAATCTTATTTTCTTAATTTCAGTAATTCCAGCAATAATTCTATTCGGAATAGCAAAATCTGGATTGGGAGGTTCTATAGCATTAATTTCAATTCCATTAATGACACTATCAATGTCATTAACAGAAGCATTAGCAATTATGTTACCAATTTTAATATTTTCAGATTTTATAGCAGTTTATAGATTTCGAAAAAATTATGATCTTGAAACCCTAAAATTAATTATCCCATCAGCTGCAATTGGAATTATTATTGGCTCACTTACATTTTCATATTTTTCTGAAGATCTTTTAAAATTTCTAATTGGATTAATGGGTTTTATATTTGCAGGCCATTACTTCATATTTAAAAAAAATAAAATTAAATCTCATAAAAAAAATAACATTAAGGGCTCAATTTGTACAATTGTTGCAGGATTTACATCTTTTTGTGTACATGCTGGAGGTACACCAACAAGTATTTATTTATTACCTTTGAGACTTAAAAAAGAAATTTATGTTGGAACGAGAGTAATTTTTTTTACATTTGTAAACTTAATTAAGTTACCATTATATATTCATCTATCTATGATGAATACAGGAACGCTAATTAATTCTATTTTGTTATTCCCACTATCAATATTAGGAATTTATATTGGTTTTAAATTACTTAAAATTATTGAGGAAAACTTATTTTATAACATTATTTATGCTTTAATTTTTATTAGTAGTTCAAAAATGCTTTATGATTTTTTAATTTAAATCTTCCATAAAATTTTAAAATATATATAAATAATTTTAGGGGTGTCCAAATGGACTGAGAAATACTCTTTGAACCTGTCCGGTAATTCAGAAAGGGAGAAAAATGAATAATATAATTTTATTAAGCCAACAAAATGCAATTTTACTAGTTCTTGGTATATCAATAATTTTTGTAATTCTTGGAATAGTTTATTCTAAAAAATTTAAAGGACTAAATAATTATCTTTTAGCAAATAGATCTGTTGGAACATTTTCATTAACATCCAGTTTAGTTGCATCAGCACTAGGTGCATGGATATTGTTTGGACCCGCATCAGCTGCTACTTGGGGTGGAATAGGGGCTGTGATTGGATATGCATTAGGAACCGCATTTCCATTATTTATTTTAATTTATCTTGGAACACAATTTAGAGAAAAATATCCAAAAGGAAAAACTTTAATAGAAGTAATTAGATTAAAGTACGGACCAAATTTATTTAAATTAATTTTAGTTTTATCCATATTTTACATGACTATCTTTTTAATTGCTGAAGTAACTGCTGTTTCAATGTTAATTAATTATATTTCAGGAACTGATTTATGGATAACTGCTTTAATAGTTATTATTAGTTCTCTAATTTACACATTATACGGAGGTTTAAGGGCTTCGATTTTTACAGATAACATTCAATTTTTATTCTTGATTGTTTTATTGCTAATTACATTTTCCTATTTATTTAATTTTAATACAAATGAATTTAATTTTGATTATATTAAAACAAAACAACCCCAGCTATTAAGCATAAATTATCTACCTAATTTTACTGCTGGACTTACATTTTTCATAGCAGTTGCAGCTACAAATCTATTTCACCAAGGAAATTGGCAAAGAGTTTATGCTGCAAAGAATTCTGAAGTATTAAAAAAAAGTTTAATTTTTTCTTTTTTAATAATTATTCCAATTGTTTTCTTTATGGGTTTTACAGGTTTAGTTGCAGCATCATCAGAAAATATAGTTGCACCTGATCTTGCTTTTTTTCAATTACTTTTAAAAGATCAGTATTTAATTATTTCAGTAATTATTATTTTTTTAGCAATATCATTAACAGTTAGCAGTATTGATACAATTATAAACGCAATTTCCAGCTTAATAATTGTTGATGGAAAAAAAATTATAAAAATTAAGAATTATGATTTGTTGTCTAAACAGATAATAATTATATTATCCATCATTGCGTTATTTGTAGCCTCAAAGGGTTTGAGTATTTTATACTTATTTTTGTTAGCCGATCTTTTTTGTTGTGCAGCAGTATTAAGTATTTTTTATGGATTTTATTCGAAAACATTTTTTGAGAAAAATGCATATGTATCAATAATTGTAGGTTTAATCGCTGGTTTACTATTATTTCCAAGTCCAGATTTTTCTAAATCTATTTTAATTGGAATACTTTTTCCAGTGGATCTGTTTCCAATTTTTGTCTCTCAATCGTTGTTATTTCTATCATTTTTGACTGCGACTTTTGCTCCTTTGTTGACATGGAATTTAAAAAAATAACAATTTTGAAAGATATTTTTAACTATTTAATTTTCTAAATTTATAGATATGATTATTTAAATTCTATGATTAATTATATTATTCCATTTCTTATACTTATTCTAATCGTTGTATTTATTCATGAGTATGGTCATTATTATTTTGCAAAGAAATACGGTGTTGGAGTAACTGATTTTTCAATTGGATTTGGTAAAGAAATATTTGGATGGAACGATAAATCAGGTACTAGATGGAAAATTTGTTGGATACCTTTAGGTGGATATGTAAAATTTTTTGGTGACAGAAATGTTTTTTCACAAGCAGATCAAGAAGAGTTATTAAAAAAATATAACAAAGAGGACCAAGAAAAATTATTTGTAACTAAACCTTTATACCAAAGAGCATGGATTGTATTTGGCGGACCTTTAGCCAACTTTATTTTAGCAATTTTTATATTTCTCTTCATCTATATGTTTATAGGTAAAGATTTTACTCCTGCTGTTATTGATGAAGTTCAAAAAGATAGCCCTGCAGAAATAGCAGGTTTAAAGAAAAATGACATAATTTTAGAAATAGATAACAATAAAGTAGAGAGTATTTTGGATGTTTCTAAATTTATTGCAATGTCGACATCAGATTTTGTTGATTTTAAAGTTTCAAGATTTGAAAATGAAATATTATTAAAAGTAAAACCCAATTTAGTAGAAAGCGAAGATAACTTAGGTAACAAACTTAAGAAACGGATGGTGGGTATAAAATTGAGTGCTTATAATGATAAAATAAATCATGTTAAATTAGGCCCTGCACAAGCATTAGTTCAATCATTTAATGAGGTGTATTTCGTTACCGTTTCATCGTTAAAATATCTTGGTTCTATGATTGTTGGAAAAGGAGATACTTCACAGTTGGGGGGTCCAATAAGAATAGCTAAAATATCTGGGCAAGTTGCTGAATTTGGTATTATTCCATTTATTAGTATGATGGCCTATATCTCAATAAGCCTTGGTTTAATTAACTTATTTCCTATCCCAATGTTAGATGGAGGCCATTTAATGTTTTATGGATTTGAGAAAATTTTAGGACGTCCTTTAAGTCAAAAAACTCAAGAAGGATTTTTTCGAATCGGGATGTTTTTATTGCTTTCTTTAATGTTTTTTGTGACTTTTAATGATCTAAGAGATTTAGGCTTATTTTAAAGGGTTTTTCTAGATTAAAAAAACTAATAAAATCAACGTTTTTTTATCACTACATATTGTATAATATATTTTATCACACACTAAAAAAAAGCTTGAATTATCAACGATTTTGTTAAGTATTAAATTTTTAAACCTGGAGCTAAAAAATGAATAAAAAACAATTAGTCGCTAAATTAGCTGGTTCTTTAAACCAAAGTAAAGCTGATGCGGAGCGTACTTTTGATACCATAACTAACACTATATTGGATGCATTGAAGAATGATGATTCAGTAAAAATAGCGGGTTTTGGTACATATAAAGTGGCTAAAAGAAAAGCAAGAATTGGAAGAAATCCAAGAACTGGAGAACAAATCCAAATAGCTGCTTCTCAAAAGGTAAAATTTTTACCTGCCAAAGCGCTAAAAGAAGTTTTCAATAAGTAAACTTTTTTCAAACAGCCTTTATTAAGTCGAATACTTAATAGAGGCTGTTTCTATATGCAATTACTGCATACCTATTTTTAAGAACAATCAATAGTTATTAGTTTTTTTAAATCTATAAGAACCTCTTTTAATTAACGGAGGTTAAATGACTAAATTTTTAAAAAAACTTGTTGGTCCTTTAGTAAGTATATTTTTCTTACTGAATATGACTAGTACAGGTTATGCAGAGACAACAGTTTCTGCAGAAGTAGGTTTTATTTTTAATACTCTCCTGTTTTTGATTTGTGGTTTCTTAGTCATGTTCATGGCAGCAGGATTTGCAATGTTAGAATCGGGAATGGTTACATCGAAAAGTGTATCCGTAATCTGTGCGAAAAATATTGGTTTATTTTCGATTGCAGCAATAATGTTTTGGTTAGTAGGATACAATCTTGCTTATGGTATTCCAGAAGGTGGATACATAGGTAAGTTTATACCATGGTCAGACGCAAGTGCGGTAGATACTGGTTATTCTGATGGGTCAGATTGGTATTTCCAAATGGTATTCTGTGCAACTACAGTTTCAATTGTATCTGGAACATTAGCAGAAAGAATTAAACTTTGGCCTTTCTTTTTATTTGCTGCAATTTTAGCAGGAATTATTTATCCAATTGTTATGGGATGGCAATGGGGTGGTGGCTGGTTAGCTGCTGCTGGTTTCTCAGATTTTGCCGGGTCAACTCTAGTACACTCAACCGGTGGTGCAGCTGCACTTGCTGGTGCAATGATTTTAGGTCCTAGACTTGGAAGATTTACAAAAAAAGGTGAACCTGCGCCGGTTAAGCCTTTTGCAGCTTCATCTATTCCTTTAGTAACACTTGGAATATTTATTCTTTGGTTAGGTTGGTTTGGATTTAATGGTGGATCTCAATTAGCAATGGGAACTGCTGATGATGCAATCGCAGTATCAAGTATATTCATTAACACATTACTTGCTGGAGCAGGTGGTGTTATGGCAGCAGGAGCAGTCACAAGATTAAGTGGAAAAACTGATGTCGTACAGATGTTAAACGGATGTATAGGTGGTCTTGTAGCGATAACTGCAGAACCTTTAATGCCATCTCCAATAGCAGCAATATTAATTGGTGCTGTAGGTGGAGTAATCGTTGTATACGGTACTAAATTTCTATTTAGCCTTAAAATCGATGATGTTGTTGGAGCGATTCCCGCACACTTGTTTGCCGGAATATGGGGAACATTAATTGTCCCTGCAACAAACCCTGATGCTAACTTTGGTGCACAGGCATTAGGTGTAGTTTCAATAAATGCATTCGTATTTGTTGTAGCTTACATCGTATGGTCAATGATGAAAGCAACAATAGGTATTAGATTGAGTAAAGAAGCTGAAATGAAAGGTACAGATGTATCTGAAACTGGAGTTATAGCTTACTCGATCAGAGACTAAATTAACTTTCCCTCCCTCAAGTTATAAAAGGCCCCTATATGGGGCCTTTTTTTTAATTTGTTTTTTTGATGAATTCTAAAACTTCTTTAGCATGATCTTTTACTTTTACTGATCTCCACTCTTTTATTATTTTATTATTTTTAATAACAAAAGTGCTTCTGATCACGCCCATAAATTCTTTACCCATAAATTTCTTTTTTCCCCAGACTTTAAAAGCCTTTAAAGCCTCTTTTTTTTCGTCTGATAAAAGATCAAATTTTACTTTATATTTTTCTTTAAATTTATCATGGCTTCTCATATCATCTTTTGAAATACCAAACACAGCACAGTCCAAATTCTTAAATTTAGACAACAAAGAATTAAAATCTTTCGTTTCTACAGTACAGCCAGGCGTGTCATCTTTTGGGTAAAAATATAAAACTAAAAATTTATTTTTAATTTTTTTAAGTTCAAATATTTCTCCATTTGTAGATGGAATTTTTATATTAGGTGCAGTTTTAAATTTGTTCATAATGTTTAATTGTAATTTTATTTTTTTACGGTAAATAACTGATATGACAATAAAATCAGCACAAACTTTAGTCGCAGATGCCTTAAAAGAAATTAAAACAATTTCACCCTCAGAGGCTTTGCAAATGTCTAATGATGATAAGTGCAATCTTATAGATATTAGAGATGTAAGAGAACTTGAGAATTTAGGAAGAATTGAAAATTCTAATCATATTCCTCGGGGTATGTTGGAATTTTGGATGGATCCAGACAGTCCTTACTTTAAAGAGGGTAAGATAGATATGGATAAAGAGATGGTTCTTTTTTGCGCAGGTGGATTAAGATCAGCTCTTGCAACTAAGTCATTAAAGGATATGGGTTTTAAAAACATTTCTCATATTGATGGAGGATTTGGGGCAATGAAAAATTCAGGATTTAAAGTTATTAAATAATTTTAATCAATAAAACCTATTTTTTTTGCATAAAAAATTCTTATTACCCAATACATAATTAGTCCAACTGGTCCAATAAAATAAGTCACCAAAAGAGGAACCAAGATTAGATATTTTGATATGAAGAACTTAAGACTATCTCTTACAATCCAGGCGCCACAAAATAAGTTTGCTGCTAAAAAATGGGTCCAAAATAGAATTAAGAAACTCTCATTTTCAAATAATGAACTAAGGTCAAACAAACCTTTATAAAGATTAAAGTTTTCTAAAAAATTATAACCAGTAGAAAAATAATAGAATATTAAATAACAATAAGTAGCCCCAAGAATTAAAAATGGAAATATTGAGGTAACCAATAAGCTGCATACTTTTGATTGAGGAAAAAAAATTAATACAAGCCAAAATGGCAAAACACCTATGTTCAACCATAAATAGATCATTTCTATAGTAAAAAATGCTGCTATTTGTTCTATCATAATTTTTTTACATTATATTAGATGAATTGATGATTCCTATAAAAAATAAAAAAAAAACATTAGAGGTTACGGTAGAAGAAATGAGGAATTTTGCGTTTAATTATATTGAAAAATTTGCTCCCTCAAAACAACAATTAAAAACATACCTTCTAAAAAAATATTTAAAATCTAAAACTCCTATAAACAGAAGCAATGTTTCAAATTTAATAGATATAGTACTAGAAGACTTAGAAAAATCTAAATTCATCAACGACAAATTTTATTCAGAATCTAAAGCAAAAAGTCTAATACAGAGAGGTTCTTCAATAAACAAAATTAGAAACTATTTAATTGGAAAAGGTGTAGGTGATAAATATATAAAAAATACAATTGATCAAATTCGCGAGAATAATGAAGATCAAGATTTTTTTTCTGCAATCAAAATATGTAAAAAAAAAAGAATTGGGCCCTCAAGACAAGAAGATAATAGACCTTTGTTTTATAAAAAGGATATGGGGGTATTGGCTAGATCAGGATTTGATTTTGAAGTATCTAGAAGAGTGATGGATCTTGATAAAGATGAATATATAAAAATAATTAATCTTCTTTAATTTTCTTATTTTTTTCTTCGAGATAATATTGAATTTTATTTTTTATATAATTTTTAACAAATACAAAAACTAANAAACCAAATATTGAAACAGAAACAATTATAATTAAAATTATTCTTAATTGCTCACTCATTTACTAATATTTTAAATCTTCACTTCTTTTCAGAATAAGACTTGGATTTTTAAAATTTTCTTTTCCATATAAAATTTCATTACCTTCAAAATCTGTAATTGTACCTCCAGCATTTTCTAGTAAAGCATGACCAGCAGCAATATCCCATTCACATGCTCTAGGTTCAGCAACATATCCATCATATTCTCCTGTAGCTATTACACAAAATTTGTATGAGCTTTTCATTCTCACAAACTCATTAACTCCTAAAAGATTATGAATTTTTTCAATTTCTGGCTTAATTTTATTTGAGTAAGAAACAACTTTGACAAATTCTTTTTTAGTCTTTTTTGAACAATCTAACTTAATTTCTTTTCCATTTGTTAATTCGTAAGCATCATTCTTGCCATAGGTGTAAAACATTCGATTTTTTGCTGGTGCATTTATAAGTCCAGCAACAGGTTTTCTATTTAAAATTAATCCTGCATTAATAGTAAATTCTTCTAAATCATTTATATAATCGTATGTACCGTCTATTGGATCAACAAGCCAAAAATTTTCTAAATTACTTGAGGATTTATTGTGAGATGTTTCCTCAGATACAATTGGAATATTGGGGGTAAGCTCCAAAAGTTTTTGAGTAACTATTTTATTTACTTCCAAATCACCATTACTAACTGGAGTATTGTCTGATTTAATTTCCTTGGTTAATCCTTTTTCTCTAAGTTCAAGTGAAACTTTACCTGCATATAAAAAAGTATCTATTAAATTTATGATTATGTCTTTAATATTAATTTCATTCATTATTGTAGATTTTTTCTAATTCTATATTTTTACAATTTATTACTTTTTTACCTACGTTTTCAAAGTTTACAGTCACCTTTTCTTTAATAATGGATTGAACTTGTCCAATACCCCAGTTTTTATTACTAGGGTTAATTACTTTGTCACCTGGTTCAAAATCTAAAATCATTTAATTTCACTTATATTAGAATTAAGTATAAATACCACAAAATGAATAGTGAAATTAATTCAATTGGTTTAAAGAAAAAACCGTCTGATACAACTGTTGTTGTTGCAATGTCAGGTGGCGTCGACTCTTCTACTGTCGCAGGTATGATGAAAAAAGAAGGTTATAATGTAATAGGCATTACTCTTAAACTTTATGATGATGGTAAAGAAGTTGCTGCTTCAAAACAATGTTGTTCTGGACAAGATATAATGGATGCAAAAAGAGTAGCGCATAAATTAGATATTGAACATAAAATTTTGTACTACCAAAACAAATTTAAACAAGGAGTTATTGATAATTTTGTAGATAGCTATCTTAAAGGAGAAACACCTATACCTTGTGTTCAATGCAACCAAACAGTAAAATTTAGGGATTTGTTTGAAGTATCAAAAGAATTAAAAGCCGATGCTATGATAACGGGTCATTATGTGAAAAGTGTTACTGAGAATGAATCTACAAATATGTATAGAGCAATTGATGAAAATCGAGATCAGAGTTATTTTTTATTTAATACAACTCGAGAGCAATTAAATTACTTAAGGTTTCCTTTAGGGGGAATGCTAAAAGATACTACTAGAGAAATTGCAAAAAAGCTTGAACTTAATGTAGCTGATAAACCTGATAGCCAGGATATTTGTTTTGTTCCAAATGGGGATTATGCCTCTGTAATACAAAAATTTAAACCTGAATCTTTTCAAAAAGGAAATATTAAAAACTTAAATGGAGAGGTTGTAGGTGTTCATGATGGAATTATAAATTTTACAATAGGTCAAAGAAGGGGAATAAAGGTTTCAGATAAAGAAGCTTTATATGTTATCCGAATAGACTCAGATAAGAATGAAATAATTATAGGCCCTAAAGAAAAATTAGCCAAAACAAAAATTCATTTAAGAGATTTAAATCTTTTGTGTAAAAAAGAAGAGTTTGAAAAGGAAATATTTGTTAAAGTAAGATCAACGGGAAAATTATTAGAAGCTAAAATTTTATTAAAAGAATATAATCAAGCAGAAGTTAATTTAGTTAATTCAGAAAATGGAATTTCACCAGGACAAGCCTGTGTCTTTTATAATAAAGACCAAATTGGTCACAAAGTTCTTGGTGGTGGTTGGATTAAAAATTAAAAGGTAGATTATTTTTTCTTATTTTTTTTTCTAGCTCTTCTCTTTTTAGAGCCCATTTTTCTTCGGCCTCTATGTTTTTTTGGGTATCCCATATTCTCCTTAATTTTACTATTTTATTGACTTATTCGGTTGATATAGCATTGTCCTTAAAATAATCAAATTTAAATATGACTAGCACCTTTAAAACATTTTTAAAGCACACAGCAAAAGATTTTCACAATCAGTCAGTTAATCCACCAGTAGTTCGAGCATCGACAATAATTTTTAAGTCAATGCAAGATATAAGAAAAACCCAGTCTAAATTTAGAAAAAATCCTATTGGAGGACATTTTGATTATGGAAGACAAGGAACTTCCACAACTTATATCTTACAAAAAATTTTAACAAAACTAGAGGAAAGTTATCATGTTTTTTTAACTCCTACTGGATTTGGCGCAATTTTTCTTGCTATATTTAGCTTAGTAAGACCTGGTGACGAAATTATTGTAGCTGATCCATCTTACAAACCAACTAGAAGATTAACACAGGATTTTTTAAAAGATTTTAATATTAAAACNATTTTTTATAATCCAAGTGATTTAAATACACTTAGAAAAAAAATATCAAAAAATACTAAACTTATTTTTGTAGAAAATCCTGGTAGCAATACTTTTGACTTTCAAGATTTGTCTAAAATAATTCAAATTGCAAAAAAACATAAAATTTATACAGCAATAGATAATACATGGGGAACACCATATTTTCTAAAGCCAATTAAATTAGGTTTTGACATGTCCATTGTTTCAGCAACCAAATACTATTCAGGTCATTCAGATGTAATGGGAGGTTCTTTAGCAGTAAATAAAAGAGTTTTTAGAAAAGTACAACTCGCAGATAATGTAACTGGATTAAGATTGGGACCAGATGATGCTTATTTGATAACTAGAGGATTAAGAACATTAGATGTAAGACTGGACAAACACCAAGATAATGCAAAAAAAGTTGCTGCATTTTTATCAAAATATAAAAATATAAAATTATTATATCCTTACAAAAAAAATTCACAAAATTTTAAGATGTGGAAAAAATATTATTCTGGATCATCTGGATTAATGGGATTAAAAATTAAATCAAAAAATAAAAAATCAGTTACAAAATTCGTGAACTCTCTAAAGCTTTTTGGTTATGGTTATAGCTGGGGGGGATTTGAAAGTTTAGCATTACATCAAAGTAATTTAGAGATTGGAAAAAGAAATTACCTTAAATTAGAGAAAGATGAACACTTAGTCAGACTTCATATAGGTTTAGAAGATGCTAAAGATATAATAAATGATATCAAGCAGGCTCTTAAACATCTAAAATGAATACTGAAAAAAAATTTTTCCATTCAAATACTGCAATAGTTACTCTTTTTGCGGCATGTTTTGTTGTTTTAATCTCTTTAGGAGTAAGACAAACTTTTGGTTTGTTTTTTATAGATTTTAATGAAAGTTTAAATATTAGTAACACAGCATTTGGTTTTGCAATCGGAACTCAAATGTTGATGTGGGGACTAACCGGTCCAATTTTTGGAGCAATTGCTGATCGTTTTGGTGGGCACGTTGCAATCATTTCATCTTTTTTATTTTATACATTAGGAGTTTATTTTTTATACTCTGGTCCAAATACAGGAATATTTTTTCAAATTCATTTAGGATTGTTAATAGGAATTGGATTAGGGGGAACGGCTATTAGTATTCCAATGTCGATAGTTGGTAAACACTTTCCATTATCTAATAGAACAATTGCCATGAGCATTGTTACAGCAGTTGGATCATTTGGATATTTTATATCTCCAATATTTACAAATTATTCACTTATTGAATATGGTTGGAATTATACATTGTTTTTATTTTCTCTATTTTTGGTCACAGGTTTAATTGCAGCCTTTTTTGTTAGATCTCCAAAAGAAAATGAAATTGTAGAAAACCGATCTGATCAATCTTTTAAAGAAGCGCTCAGCGAAGCATTTAAATCAAAGAGTTATATTTTACTTGTTTCAGGCTTTTTTGTTTGTGGATTTCACATTACATTAGTAGGAACACATGTTCCAAAATATGTAATTGATAGAGGTTTAGAAGACTGGACCGCAGCAGCAATTCTATCTCTGATCGGTTTATTTAATATTTTTGGTTCATTATTAAGTGGCTATCTTTCTACGAAAATTAGTAAGAAAGTTCTTTTAAGTGCGATTTATCTTTTAAGAGGTTTTTCAATTGCATTTTTNATTTTTACTCCACCAAGCGTTCTTTCTGCATTTATATTTGGCGCAAGCTTTGGTTTTTTATGGTTGTCGACTGTACCTGCAACTAGTGGCATTGTTGCTCACTTATTTGGCACTAAATATTTAGGTCTTCTTTATGGAATTGTATTTTTAAGCCATCAAATTGGTTCTTTCTTTGGCGCATATTTAGGTGGTTTATTCCATGACTTATATGGATCATATGATTACGCATGGTATTTAGCAATTTTACTCTCTATATTTGCAGCAATAATACATTTACCAATTATAGAAAAACCAGTTGAGAGATTACAAAAAATATAAACTAAAATTTAATCCTTATTTAGATAAGCTATACAATTCAAACAAAAGTTTGATTATTTATAAGGTTTCAAACGGTTATAATATTTATACAGATTTTTCAAAAAGATTAATTTTAAATAATAATAACATAAATAGTTTTTTTAATTTTTTTAATAATAAAAAATATACAAAAGAAACTGATATTTTTATTGGATTTTTTGGGTATGAAATTTTATGTAATTTGATTGGATTAAAAATTAAAAATCAAAAAAAAATAAATTTTTATAAAGGTATATTTTACAAACCAGAAACAATAATAAAAATAAGAGATAAAATCAGTATTACTTCTAATATCAAGAAACATAAATTTAAAGATCAATTCAACTCAACTAAAATTCTATCACCATTTAAAACNAATATAAGTTTTGAAAAGTATAAAAAAATATTTGATTTATTTTCCAAAAAAATAAGAAAAGGGGAGACATATCAAATAAAAATTTGCACAAAATATAAAAATAAATCTCAAATAAATCCTTTAAATTTTTTTTGGAAACTGATGAAAGTGAACGCTGCACCTGAATCTTTTATGATAAGAGATAAAGACTATTCAATAGTTAGTTGCTCGCCAGAAACTTTAATTGAAAAAAAAGGTAATAACATAATTACAAAACCAATAGCAGGTACTTTAAAAAAAAATAAAAAAACCTCAATTAAATCTGCATATAAATATTTCAAAAATAATATTAAAGAGACCAAAGAACATAATATGATCGTAGATATGGAGAGAAATGATCTATCGAGAATATGTAAGCCTGGCTCAGTAATTATTCGAAAAGAAAAGTATGTTGAAGAATATAAGCACCTATATCATTACGTTACTAGCATTGTAGGAAAAATTAATAAAAATGTTAAAATTAAAGATATTATAAAATCAATGATGCCAGGGGGATCCGTAATCGGTTGTCCAAAAATTAAAACACTTCAATTATTAAATGAACAAGAAAACGAAGAAAGGAATATTTTTACAGGGAGTTTNGGATATATTAAATTTAATAAAGANATGAGATTTAATTTAATAATTAGATCTATATTAAATTATAAAAATTTTTCAGAGATTTCTGCAGCATCTGGTGTTGTTTTAGACAGTCAGGCAAAAAAAGAATTTAATGAAAATTACATAAAAGCAAAATCTTTATTGGAACTATTTAAATGATTTATATTATTGATCACGAAGATTCTTTCACTTGGAATGTTGTTCACCAATTTTCTGCTTTTGATGAAGTCTATTGTTCTAATTATTTTGAAATTGATACAAAAAAATTAAATAAAGCAAACACTATTGTATTTTCNCCAGGACCTGGATCTCCATCTGATTATCCATTGACCTCAAAAATTTATAAGAGATATAAAGGTAAAAAAAAAATTATCGGCATTTGTTTAGGTTTTCAGCAAATTTTATATTGTGAAAATGCAAAAATTATAAAACAAAATAAGATTTTTCATGGATATCAGTCTGAGGTAAAAGTTGTTTCTAAAGGATCCATTTTTAGCAAATACAAGAAATTTAAAGTTGGGCGTTATCATTCTTTAAAATTAAAAGAGCCTTTTAAATCAAAAAACTTTCAAATTACTATGAGATCTAAAGAATCTAATGTTGCTATGGCTTTTGAAAATCAGAAAGATGATGTATATGGATTTCAATTTCATCCAGAATCTTTTTTAACAACAAATGGTAAAATACTTATTAAAAAAATCTTACAATCGTAAAGATCTTAAAGAAAAAGAATTCAAAGATCTATGGAATGCCCATGGTGTTTTTACAACAATGTGGATTTATGGAAAACCTCAAAAGATTTTGTTTTTTAAAGAGCATATTACAAATCTAATTAAATCTACTAAAACTTATAAAATTTATGACAAAAACTTAAAAGCAAATATATTTAAAGTAATCAAGTCTAATTTAAATAAACAAAAAAAATATAATCACCTGTTAAGGATTGCTATAACTAAAAATTTAATATCAATTTCATTAAGAGATAAGTTAAAAATTAAAAAAAATCTTGAATTAAAATTAGTTAATTATAGCAGATTAAATCCTGAGCATAAAAATCTTAAATATAAATTTATCTTAAAAAATTTATCAAAAGTCGATAATACAAAAACTGATATTGCACTTTGCTCNAAAGGAAAAATCCTAGAAACTGGAACTTCAAATATTATTTTTATTAAAAATAACAAATATTTTTCACCGATAAATAGATTTTATAAAGGAGTTAATCTTAAGTTTTTTGACANGCAGTTTAAAATAAAAAAAACAAATATTTATATAGATAGTTTAAGTCAGTATGAGGAAATTCTTTTGATTGGATCTGGAAAAGGAGTATCTACTGTAAAATCTATAAAAGAGAAAAATTGGAATAGAAAAAATTATAAATCATATGAAAATTTCATGAAAAAATATAAATCAAAAATAATGCAACAAAAAATTTTAAGCAATTATTTATGAGAGATCCAAATAATCCATGTATTTTTTGTTTTACAAAAAAGAAAGACTTTCTTTTTGAAAATGAATTGGCTTATGTAACCAAAGATACTTATCCTGTTTCAAAATTTCACTCACTTATTATTCCTAAAAGATGTGTTAAGAGTTATTTTGATCTAACACTAAAAGAAATTTTAGCATGCAATAAACTTATTAAAAAATTAAAAAAAAACATCGAAAAAAAAGATAAATCTGTAAAAGGATTTAATGTTGGCACTAATTCTGGCAAAGTGGCTGGGCAATCTATAAATCACTGTCATATTCATCTGATTCCAAGACGTATTAATGATGTTAAAAATCCTCAAGGTGGAGTTAGAGCTGTCATTTCCTCAAAACAGCATTATGTGAGAAAAAAGTAAATTTTATTAACATTTTTTTCTTAAGATGGGATTATTAGTCAGTTGAACTAATATTTTTTATAGATTAAGAGCTAATTTTTAATATTATATTTAGCGGAGATAATAATATGTTCACAACCAACCCATTTGCTGTTCTCTCTTCAACAGTTCCNTCAATTGCTTTGCAAGGCTTTGTTTTATTGATGTTAGCTTTAGTTGTAATTGGAACACTCATGGACATTATTCATAAAAAAAACGTGAAGTACTTTTTCAATAACGCTAAGAAGGCAAAAAAAGCTGCAAGTAGAGAATTGAGTTTTGGAGAAAAAACAGCAATTATTTCAAAAACTGTTGTTCATGATATTGGAACAACATCTGAATTAGGATTAGGAAAAAGAAGAGTAGCACATGTTTTAGGAATGTATGGAACAATATTATTTTGGATTGGCTCAGGAGTAATGATATTTGGTTATTCTTCACCAAATGCAGTCACTCCATCTATATGGCCAATTATTTGGCATGTAGGTGCTATATTAACATGCCTTGGAGCTTACTGGTTTTGGTTTTTTTTAAGAGTGGATGTCTCTGCTGAAGCACACTCAGTTTTTAGAATTATTAAAGCAGATTTATTTGTTTTAGCATTAGTATTATCATCGACTTTTGGTTTAGCGTGGTCTTACTTTCAATATTCTGGTTCATCAGGTTTAAGTGTTTTATTTTTAGTCTTGTTTGCAGTTGCTAATATAGTTTTATTCGGTGGTGTTTATTGGTCGAAATTTGCGCACATGTTCTATAAGCCTGGTGCGGCTATTCAAAAAAATTTAGCAGAAGCTGATGGTTCAAGAGATAATTTACCTCCGCCAGCTGAAGCTCCAGAACAATATGGTCTTGGAATAAAACGTGAGGCACCAAAGCACTATTAATATGATTGATAAATTTTTCAAGAAAGGTAATAAATAGATATGTCAACATTTGTATATATGACGAGATGTGATGGTTGCGGACATTGTGTAGATATTTGTCCGTCAGATATCATGCACATAGACGAGACTATAAGAAGAGCAAAAAATATTGAACCAAATTTTTGTTGGGAGTGCTATTCATGCGTGAAGGCATGTCCAAATCATGCAATTGATGTAAGAGGATATGCAGACTTTGCGCCGATGGGTCATAGCGTAAGAGTTAGAAGAGAAGAGGAAAAAGGTACGATCTCTTGGAGAATTAAATTTAGAAACGGAACAGAAAAAAATTTTGTATCACCAATAACGACTAAGCCTTGGGGAAAATTTATTCCAAAATTAGCTGAAGCTGATACTCCAAACCAAGGAGAAATAAATTCGCAAATTTTATACAATGAGCCACAAGGTTTAAATACTGAAAAAGAACTACCAACCTTAGATAAAAATTCATTTAAGCAAGGTGTTTACTATTAATGGCTAAACACAAAACAATTATAGAAGAATGTGATGTTCTTGTTGTCGGCGGAGGTATGGCAGGCACAGGTGCAACGTTTGAAGCAAGACACTGGGGAAGAGATCTAAAAATTATCTGNGTAGAGAAAGCAAATATCGATAGAAGTGGTGCAGTTGCTCAAGGTCTTTACGCTATTAANTGCTATATGGGAATGCAGTGGGGCGAGAATATGCCNGAAGACCATGTAAGGTACGCTAGAAATGATCTAATGGGATTAGTAAGAGAAGACTTAGGTTACGATATGGCTCGTCACGTAGACTCAACTGTTCATATGTTTGATGAATGGGGTCTTCCAATGATGAAAAATAAAGAGACTGGTAGATATCAAAGAGAAGGTAAGTGGCAGATAATGATCCACGGTGAAAGTTATAAACCAATTGTAGCTGAAGCTGCAAAAAAATCTGCTGATAAGATTTATAATAGAATAATGATTACTCATCTTTTAAAAGATGAAAAAAATCCAAACCGAATAGCTGGAGCTGTTGGTTTCAATGTCAGAACAGGAAATTTCCATGTGTTTAAGTCTAGAACTGTCGTTGTCTCTGCTGGTGGAGCTTCACATATCTTTAAACCAAGAGCAGTAGGNGAAGGTATGGGAAGAACTTGGTATGCGCCTTGGAGTAACGGATCTGCATATGCATTGCCGATTCAAGCTGGTGCTAAAATGACACAAATGGAAAATAGGATTGTGCTTTGTAGATTTAAGGATGGATATGGTCCTGTTGGAGCATATTTTTTACATTTAAAAACATATACTCAAAATGCAAATGGCGAGAATTATGAAAAGAAATGGTATGATGCAACTAAGAAACTCGTTGGAGAATATATAGACCATCATCCAACCCCAACATGTTTAAGAAATCATGCATTTATTCAAGAAACAGCTGCAGGTGGTGGACCAATTCACATGGTTACCAAAGAAGCATTCCAAGACCCTCATTTAGAGACAGTTGGATGGGAAAATTTCTTAGGTATGACAGTTGGACAAGCAGTTGTTTGGGCATCTCAAAATATTGATCCAAAATACACTAATCCAGAGTTAACAACTTCTGAGCCATATGTAATGGGATCTCACGCAACATGTTCTGGGGCATGGGTAAGTGGACCAGAGGATATTGCTCCTGATGAGTATTTCTGGGGATACAATCGTATGATGACAATAGATGGATTATTTGGTGCTGGAGATGCAGTTGGTGGAAGTGCACATAAATTTTCGTCAGGTTCATTTACGGAGGGAAGATTGGCATCTAAAGCTGCTGTTAAATATATTCAGGATAAAAAAGCTGACGATATTCATGTTTCTGATGAACAATTAGAGAGGNTGAAAGAGGAAATATTTAAACCAATAGAGAATTATACTGTTGGAAGGAACGAAATAACTGGAGGAACTGTTTCCCCAAGTTATATACTTCCTATTCAAGGTCTACAGAGACTCCAAAAGATTATGGATGAATATTGTGGAGGTTTGACAAATAATTATATGACCAACGACAATCTTCTTAAAAAAGGTATCGAACAACTTGAAATTTTAGAAGAAGACTTGGAAAATGTTGGAGCAGAGGATTATCACCAATTAATGAGAGCTTGGGAGCTTAAACACAGAGCTGTAACCTCTCAATGTGTTACTCATCATACCCTATTTAGAGAGGAAACACGTTGGCCTGGATATTATTACAGAGGCGATCATATGAAGCTTGATGATGAAAACTGGCATTGTTTAACCGTTTCTAGAAGAGATCCTGAGACAGGTAAATTTGAAATGGAGAAAAAGCCGGTTTATCACATAGTTGATGATAAAGAGAAGAAACAAGCATCTTAATAAACAACCCTACTAATGAGTATTGTCGATAAATCTGATAATGAAATTATAAGTATTGCCGATCCTATCTGGCAAAACCTTGTTAAATCTTCAAATATTAAAGATTATGGTGGATTTACAAGGGATTTATCTTCACAAATGCTTTACGGAGCAAATGAAGTCGAGCTAGGGAAACAGTGGTCAACTAATAAACTTTTGTCATCATTATCTGAAGGGTGTAAGGCAATAGGATGTCTTAGAAGAGGGAAGTACGTAACCATAGTCTATAAACAGACAAGCACAGAAGTATCTGGAGATTTCTTAGGTAGGCTAGTCTTAGGAGATGAGGGAGACGAAGTCAAAGTCTTCGGAGCAACAATTTTTTAATTTTAGCAAATATTTCTTGCAAAGTATTAAACTTGTGTTAATTGGCGGGTGTGGCTAAAATATTTATAAAAAAATCAAAAAAAATTAAATCAGTCACAATCAATTATTTCGTAAATCACGCAAAATCATTTGTATTTTTTGGCTTAGGCATTTACTGGTCGGTGATCGTAATAAGCACATTTTTAGGGTCTTAATTTTAAGCAAATTGTTGACTTTATTTCTTTAGAGGAATATCAAAAAGCATGGAGTATTTTCTTCCAATTGCTCAAGTCGAAATAAATTTACTTTTTATATTTGGATTAAGTCTTGTAGTTGGAATTTTATCAGGATTATTTGGTGTGGGCGGAGGTTTTTTAATGACACCGTTCTTAATATTTTTAGGTATTCCACCCGCTTATGCAGTTCCAAATGAAGCAAGTAATATTTTAGGAACATCTGTTTCAGGATCTACAACACATTATTTAAAGGGTACTTTAGATTACAAAATGGGTTTAATGATTGTTGTTGGTGGAACAATTGGAACATTACTTGGAATTTTAACTTTTTCTTATTTTAAGGATATAGGAAAAATAAATGTAGTTATATCGCTGGCTTATATGTACATCCTAGCAATACTTGGAACATTAATGTTAATTCAAGGCGTATCCGAAATTGATAAGGCAAGAAAAAAAATTGTAGTAAAGAAAAAATTGCATACACACTATTGGATACATGGTCTTCCTTTAAGAATGCGATTTAAAAAATCAAAATTATATGAAAGTGCATTTACACCAATTATTATTGGATTAGTTGTTGGATTTATTGCTGCAATCATGGGTGTAGGAGGCGCATTTATTTTAGTTCCTGCCATGATTTATATTATTGGAATGCCAACAAAATTAATCCCAGGAACATCTTTATTTGTAACTATATTTGTTAGTGCAATTGTTACAGTTTTACATGCATTTAATTATGGAACAATTGATTTAGTTTTAGTTTTTGTACTTATTTTAGGATCAATTATAGGAGTACAACTAGGTCAAAAATTTGGAGAAAAAGTTGACAGCTCAGAATTTAAGACAATTTTAGCAATTCTTCTTTTACTCGTTGGAATAGCAATTGCTTACGACACATTTATTAAAGAAGAAAAAATCGTTGAAACAGTAATTAATGGATCTACAAGTCTTGGAAAAATTGGAGAATTTATTTTAAATTATTCTAAAGACTTACCAATATTTTACGGACTTACTTCAGTTATATTAGCAGTTGGTTTAGGAGTAGGAGCTGCTGTAATTAGAAACTATTTTTCAAAGTGGAATGCTGCTAGAGAAGCAAAACTAAAAGCCTCTTAATTTAAAACTATTCCACTAAAATAATTAATTGCAACTAAACTTACAAATCCTACAGTTAAAAGAGATACAAATCCGACTATAAACGGCTTGTATCCCATTTTATTTAAGTCTTTNAGATTTGTAGATAATCCGATTGCAGCCATAGCCATTGTTAAAAATATTTTTGAAGAAATTTTTATTGTATTAACAAAGTCGACCCACATTTCTTTTCCTGCTACATTTGTATTATAGAAAAATACATCTCCAATATTTCTTAAAATAATAAATGCAATAAAACCTAATACAAAATATGGAAAAATTTTAACAATCGAATATTTTTGATCGTTATTTTGACCCCTATTATATAGATAAGCGAACAAAGGAATCATTATAACAAGAAATGTATTTCTAATTAGCTTTGTAACTGTTGCTATATTTAGGGNTTCAGGACTGTTAAATTGTTGATCGTAAATAAGNCCAGCTGCTGCTACTTGTGAGGTCTCGTGTATTGCAGTTCCAAGAAATAAACCAACAAACAATGGATCTCCATCAAAATAAATGTTGGCAAAATAAGGATATATTAACATTGCCAGAATACCGAACAATGTCATATTTGCTANAGCATACGCCACTTCACTTTTCTTTGCGTTAATTACAGGNGCTGTTGCAATAATTGCTGTTGTTCCGCAAACGGTGCTACCGATTGCAATTAAGTACGACATTCCTCTTGATATTTTGAGTTTTTGAATAAGAAGTTTTATGACGATCAATACACTAATAATACATACAATTATTAAAGGAATAGCAATTGATCCAAATTTTATAAATTCGAAAGGTTTTAATTGAATTCCTAAACAAATAATACCAAGTTTAAGAATATTCTTTTGAGTAAAGTCTAATCCAATTAAAAAACCTTCCCTAATATTAAAAATATTCCCTAAAATTAANCCTANAATAATTGCAATCATTGCTGTTGAAATAGGACTTTTTTCATATCCCAACAATTCAATTCCAATAATATTATTTAAACCTTCAGAAAAAGAATAAAGTATAAAAGCTAAAATTATACCAGGTAATAAATTTAAAGGATGTTTTAAAGTCAAGTGTAGTTAAAGTTTATGCACTTCTATAAAGCTTAGTCATCACAAATTCTTTATGACCTAAAGCTTCAGCGCAGGTAAGTCTACCATTAGCTACTCTTAATGTAGCTTTAATAAGTTCATCTCCAGCTTGATCTAAGTTCATTTCTCTTGAAAGTATTTTAGATACATCAACATCAATATGTTCACTCATAGTTTTTGCTGTTAATGGATTGGCCGTTAATTTAATGACTGGCTCAATTGGATTTCCTATAATGTTCCCTTGTCCTGTTGGAAATAAATGAATATTAAATCCACCTGCCGCTTGCAAAGTTACGCATTCAGCGGCTGCTGATGAAGTGTCCATAAAATATAAACCAGGTCCCTTAGTTGGTTCTTCAGCAGGTTCCAAGACATCTATAAATTGTCTTGAACCAATTTTTTGAAAATTACCAAATGCTTTTTCCTCAATAGTTGTGAGACCACCTGCAATATTTCCAGCTGTAGGTTGACTTTCAGACAAATCATCCGTTGCTTCTTTTAAAATAAAATCATTATAAGCATTCCAAGTTTTTTTAAACTTTTCTTGTGCCTCTGGGGTTTTTCCTCTTTTTTCACAGACAGTCTCAGCTCCAGTTAGTTCTGAAGTTTCTCCAAAACACAAATGAACACCTAGAGGTTCTAATTTATCCATTAAGTTTCCAACCGTAGGATTTGAGGCAAGTCCAGATGTTGTATCTGACTCTCCACATTTTACAGAAATCCATAAATCACTTATTGGTCTTTCCTCTCTCTGTTTTTCAGATGCCCAAATTGAAAATTCTTGTGCTTTTTTTGAAACTTTCGCAATTGTGTCAATATCTCCAACACCTTCAATACTAAAACCTTCAACTGGTTTTCCAGTCACTGCAATTGCATCTACAATTCTTTTAGTCCATTTAGGTTCAATACCAATAACTATTACTGCTGCAACATTTGGATTTCTACCTGTGCCGATCATAGTCCTAAAGTGCAATTCTAGATCAGCACCAAATTGCAATCTTCCGTAAGAATGAGGCAATGCAATTGTCCCCTTAATGTTATTTGCAACTGCTTCTGCGCAAGCATTTGAAATATCATCCACTGGAAGTATTATCACATGGTTTCTTGTTCCAGATCTGCCGTCTTCTCTTTTATAACCTAAAAATGTTTTTGGAATTTCCATCTTACCACTTCTTAGTTTTTACATTATGAACATGAACGTGTTCACCTTTTTTAATCGACTTAACTACCTTACCAATATCGTGTCCATATTTTAAAATCGTATCACCTTCATTTAAGTCAATCATTGCTATTTTGTGACCTAAAGGAATTTCATCCTTTGATTGAATTTGAACAGATTTATCATTCTCCATCACCCAACAATTACAGTCTTGGCTTGGTGTAATTTTTTCTATGACAACCACGCCTACATTATCTTTTTCGTCGTGAATTATTATATCTGTGTTTGCCATTGTGACGATTTCTTTGTTTGAAATTTGCAACAACTTATATATTAATCGGGCTCTTTAACAATTAAAAAAATTAGAATTTAGGACATCATTGTTATGACTAAAATGACGACCGAGGAAGCTTTTGTAAAAGTCCTTCAGATGCATGGCATAGAGCATGCTTTTGGAATTATTGGGTCTGCGTTCATGCCAATTTCAGATATTTTTCCTTCAGCAGGAATTACTTTTTGGGATGTAGCACACGAAACAAACGGGGGATTGATTGCAGATGGATACACAAGAGCGACAGGAAAAATGTCAATGGTCATTGCACAAAANGGACCTGGAATAACAGGTTTAGTTACACCGATTAAAACTGCTTATTGGAATCACACACCTTTACTTTTAGTAACTCCACAAGCTGCAAACAAAACCATGGGGCAAGGTGGGTTTCAAGAAGTTGAACAGATGAATTTATTCAAAGACATGGTCTGTTATCAAGAAGAGGTTAGAGATCCTTCTAGAATGGCTGAAGTTTTAAATAGAGTTATTGAAAAAGCATTCAGAGGATCAGCTCCTGCACAAATAAATGTACCAAGAGATTACTGGACACAAGTAATTGATATTGAATTACCTCCAATTGTAAGATTTGANAGACAAGGTGGAGGAAAGGATGCAATTGATAGAGCAGCAAAATTATTATCAGATGCAAAATTCCCGGTAATATTATCAGGAGCAGGAGTAGTAATTGGTGGTGCTATAGAAGATTGTAAAAAATTAGCTGAGAAACTAGACGCCCCTGTTTGTAATGGATATCAACATAATGATAGTTTTCCAGGAAGTCATCCTTTAGCAGTTGGACCANTAGGTTACAATGGATCTAAAGCAGCAATGGAATTGATCTCAAAAGCTGATGTAGTTTTAGCATTAGGCACAAGACTAAATCCATTTTCNACTCTTCCAGGTTACGGAATAGATTATTGGCCAAAAGATGCAACTATAATTCAAGTAGANATGAANCCNGATAGAATTGGATTAACAAAAAAGGTTACAGTTGGAATTTGTGGAGATGCAAAATTNGTTTCACAACAAATTTTACAAAAACTTTCATNAAATGCTGGCGANAACAATAGAGACGAAAGAAAAAATTTAATACACCAAACAAAATCNGCATGGCTACAAACTCTTACTAGCCTAGATCATGANGATGATGATCCAGGAACAGTTTGGAATAAAGAGGCAAGAGAGAGAGATTCAGACCGAATGTCTCCTCGACAAGCATGGAGAGCAATNCAAGTTGGAATGCCAGATGATGTGATTATTTCAAGTGATATAGGAAACAACTGTGCAATTGGAAANGCTTATCCAACTTTTGAAAAAGGACGAAAGTATTTAGCACCTGGCTTATTTGGNCCTTGTGGATATGGTTTNCCATCNATNTTNGGTGCAAAAATNGGNTGTCCTGATACACCAGTAATTGGTTTTGCAGGTGATGGTGCATTTGGAATATCTATGAACGAGATGAGTTCGTGTGCAAGAAAAGAGTGGCCAGCAATTACAATGGTTATTTTTAGAAATTATCAGTGGGGTGCAGAAAAAAGAAATTCAATATTATGGTTNGATGATAANTTTGTTGGAACAGAACTTGANCCAGAATTAAGTTACGCAAAGGTAGCAACTGCTTGTGGTTTAAANGGAGTTACTGTTAAAACAATGGAAGAAACTACAGCTGCNATNAANCAATCNTGTGAAGATCAAAAACAAGGAATTACAACATTTATTGAGGTTATATTAAATCAAGAATTAGGNGAACCGTTTAGAAGAGATGCAATGAAAAAACCTGTTCGTGTAGCTGGAATTAAAAAAGAGGATATGAAACCTCAAAAATCACTAGAAAATTAACAAATACAATTAACTTGATAAAGTTTAATTACTGTATTTAAATTTCAATAAGTAAACTTCATGCCTAAAATAAAAAGTAATTTAAAAATAATAATCTTTATAACTATTGCAATAATTGCACTTTATTTTACCAACAACAAATATGGGAATTTCAGCAAAAGCAAATCAATAAAAGCATGTATAATTGCACAAAAAAGTAAATCCAAGGATAAACCTATAGATGAGATCAAAATTTTTTGTGAAAAGGAAGTAACAAAAAAAATAGATTAATGAAAAAATCTAATAGATCTAATGTAGATCCTTTTATTGTGATGGATGTTATGGAAGCTGCTAGAAAAGCAGAACAAGCTGGTAAAAAAATTATTCATATGGAGGTGGGACAGCCAGGTACGCCTGCTCCGATGCTTGCAAATAAAAGTATAACTAAAGAATTAAAAAATAATAATCTTGGATATACAGTTACTTTAGGTTTACCTCAATTACGATCTAGAATCTCAAAATTATATGGTGACTGGTACAACATTGATTTAAATCCAGAAAGAGTAATTATTACAACAGGTTCCTCTGGAGGATTTATANTGTCGTTTGCCACATTATTTGATGCAGGAGAGAGAGTAGGAATAGGTTCTCCAGGTTATCCAAGTTATAGACAAATCCTCAAAGCTCAAAATTTAGTACCTGTTGACATAGAAACAAAACTTCAAAACAAATATCAACCCACCTCTGAAGATATAAAGACAAATAATTTAAATGGAGTATTAGTTGCCTCTCCAGCTAATCCAACTGGATCAATGCTAGATAAATCTTCTCTTACAAAATTAATTGAATGCTCTAAAGAACATAATGTAAGTTTTATTAGCGATGAAATATATCATGGGATAGAGTATGAAAGTAAAGCAGTCTCCGCATTAGAGATAACTGATGATTGCTATGTAATAAATTCCTTTTCAAAATATTTTTCTATGACAGGGTGGAGAATTGGATGGATGATTGTTCCTGAGGATCATGTGAGACAAGTTGAAAAAGTTTCACAAAATTTATTTATTTGTCCTCCACATGCCAGTCAAATCACTGCTCTTGCTGCATTAGATGCCAAAGAAGAGTTAGATCAAAATGTAAACGTTTATAAAAAAAATAGAGAAATTTTATTAGAGGAATTGCCCCAAGCTGGATTTGAAACCTTTTCCCCACCAGATGGTGCATTCTATATATACGTTGATATATCAAAATATAGCAAAGATAGTTTAAATTTTTGTAAAAAAGTTTTAGATGAAGTAGGTGTTGCAGTTACTCCAGGTTTAGATTTTGATCAAAAAAGAGGATCAAATATGATTAGATTTTCCTATGCCAGAAGTACAGAAGATATAATTGAAGGTACTAGAAGAATTAAAAAATTTATGTCTAATTTAAAATTTAAATAATTGAATTAATTACCTTTAGCTAGATTACTATAATTTTTTTTGTTAATAATAGATTTATGGCATTATTAAATGAAAAATTAAAAATGATAACCTGTTCAGATTTCAGGATATTTTTAAAAAAAATGATTAAAGATAAAATTGAAAAAGAATGGACAGAAAATTTTGTTGAAAACCTAAATTTAGTAATGGTGTCAAGAAATACAATTAAAAGAAGATACGAGGATAAAGGGATAGATCTNATNAAGCTNATAAATGATGTAAGTTATTACAGACATGTAAAGAAAAAAGTAAACTCTAGAGGAAATTTAGAATTTCAAGATCAGCAATAATGTCAAAAAGATATAGTGGTAAATCATTTAAAGACTCTAGCGTGATGAAAAAAGCAAAGTTAACTCTTAAAGAAAAGAGAAAAGCTAAAAAAGAGAAAAAGAAAAGCAGTTAGTGTCTTGGTAGACCTTCTTTTGTATAAAACTTTCTAAGTTTTTTTAAAGACAAGTAATAAGCACTTTCCCTAAAAGATTTTTTAATTTGTTTTTTTATACTTAGTATTTCATTAAAAGAATTTCTCATTGAGTCTTCTAGACCAGAATTAGTTAAATCAATTTCATCAGCACCATGCACAATAGTATTTATCAACTCTGGATCTGTTTTTGTATTTGTTGTTTTTTCTATTAGCTTTATCAATTCCAACAGTTTGTGTTCTTGATATCTTTTCTCCATTCTACCAAATCTAATATGTGATAAATTTTTAACCCATTCGAAA
>FUFK010896293.1_pt1 | contig 37240 bp, 58 predicted proteins | sample 1021851 | NCBI WGS metagenome assembly FUFK01 (sample SAMEA51879418, study PRJEB19060) | metagenome | reverse complement strand
TCTTGATTTGTTGATCAGGGCTTTGCGCCATTTCTCTTAAAGATCTTAATCCTCTACCTAGCTCTGCAATTACCCCTGCTTCTTTTGAAGATAAAGCTGCTACAGTATCTGTAAATTCTTTAAATTTAATTCTATCTATTTCTGTTAAAACTCTACCCCCTTTGCCTTCTGCTGCTAAATTATATTCTCTAGTTATATCAAATAATTCTTTTTGTGCATCTGTAACAATTTGTCTTACTGCGGTTACATCTTCTGCATTTAATGCTGTACCTTGTTTTAAATTTAAAACATCATCTACTGTCCAACCTTTTTCCAAAGCTGCTTGATGTAAAATTTCTCCTTCTTTACCAAACCTTACCCTTCCCCTTCTTGCAGTCCAAAATTGTTCAAAATCTTCTGCTACATCTTTCATCATATTTTCTTGATCTTCATCAAGTAATTTTTTACTTAATCTAACATTGGCAGCAAAACCTTCTTGAGGTTCAGGAGCAACGCCTTCTGGAATGAACTCATCAACTCTTTCTTTTTTAGCTGTTTCTAAAGTTGTTGTAACATCAATTTTTGGCTCTGTTTCTATAGGAGCTTGTATTTCTTGTTCTATTTTTTCTGCTTGTTTAAATTTATTTCTAATTCCTCTAACACCAGACACTACTGCATCTACACCCAAACCAAAACCAATACCTTCTAAAGCCATTTTAAATCTGCCTTCCGCAGCAGTATCTTCTTCATCAGCCATAAGATATTCAGACAAAGGGTTTGGTGCATACTCTTGAACCAAATTAGATAATCTTTCTTCATCAGGACTAAAAGCTAACTGTTCTGCTGCTGCACCAGTCACCGCAGCTTTAGTAAGTTTTCCTGCTTTAGTTTCAGGTTTTAAAACTTTTTTTGCTTTTGATAATTTGTTAAGTTTAGATAAAGCAGTAGCTCCCTTTGCTAAACCTGCGTATGGCACAGCAAAACCAGCTATATCTCTGACAATACCACCACCTACATAAGTAGGTTCTTCTATTTTAGGTAAATCAGGAATATCTAAACCAGTAACATCTTCTATTAATTCAGTAGTTCCTTGAGCTGTATCTCGTGCTGCTCCTACAAGAGTTCGATAAACATTTTCTCCAAAGCCTACTTCTGGCTGATATTCTTCTAATGGAATTAATGAATTTTTAGTTTCAGAAAAATCTTTTTTTTGATTTTCTGTTTTTGGTTGGTATTCGTCTAATGGAATTAATGCCACAATTTTTATCCAGAATCAACAAAACGATTCCCAAACTGATCTTGATATATTATTTTTCCGTCAAGTTTTTCTCCTGTATCTATAACAGATTTTCCGTCTATTTGTTTAAATCCTGTATCTGAAGTTTGTTGTGTAATAGTTTCTTTTAAATCAGGATCTAGAAGTAATTGTTCAGCAAGTGGTGGATCAATAACTTTTAAAGTAACTAATTCATCTGCACTTAATTTTGCTCCACTTTGTATTTTTCTTATTAGTTCATCTCTAATCTTAGAAGCACTTTTCTCTTCAGGCAGTCTAGCTTTTTGTCTTTCCATAGATCGACCAATTACATCTCTACCAGCAAGCGCATCACTAAGCACAAATAACATTTCAGCAATACCTTTGTTTCTTGCTGCTAATCTTTCTTTATTGTATTTTTCTCTTGCTGTTGGAGATAAAGCCTTTCTTTGTTCTTCGCTTAATGTAATACCACCACCTATTCTTGCCATTGCATCGCCAAATTTGGTTTGTTTTTTTAATTCTATTTCTTCTTCTATTTCTTTTTCATTATCTATATCAAAAAGATTAGGTGTACTAGAAACATTTTGCATTAAACCTTCTGAAGGCATAGAAGTATCAACCATTGGTCTATCTACTAAACCCAACATATTTTGTTGTTGTTCCATATTAGCTAACAAAGATTGTGCTTCTGTTGTTGGGGGTTCAAACATAATAGGTATACCCCTTCTTGATCTTAGTCTTGAAGAAGTTCCAGGCTGTTGTGGAGATAATAAATCAAAAAGATTTATTCCTTCTCTGCCTGTTCTTGTAACTCTTTCTTTAGCCATAATTATTTACCAAAAGCTCCCCCACCAGCAGCAGCTCCAAACATAGCTGCACCAGTAGCTAAAATATCACCCAAGCCAGTTTCTTTTTGCGTTCTTTGACTAATAACCGCAGGAGATATACCACCTGCTGCGGTGCTTAATAAACCTAATTGACGTAATGGGAAATCAAGTTCTCTTTCAAACTCAGCTCGTTGTGCTTGCAATCTAGCTTGTTCTAATGCTTGTTGTTGTCCACCGATACCAGATAATAAACCAAGCGTACGATATTGTTCGCCTAACTCACCGCCTAATAAACCAGCTTGTTGTTGTCTGGCTCTTAGTTCTAAGTTTGCTTGATTGATTGCTGCTTGTTGCCTACGAGCTGCATCTCTTTCAGCCATGCCTAACGCTTGACCAAAACCTGCTGAACGTAAGCCAGCGATTGTTTGTGCTGCTTCTTCAGCAAATGGTCTAGTCGCTTCTGCTTCTAAAATAGCAGAACGACTGCCACCAAACGCACCAGCTTTTATTGCTCTGGATTGCGCTCTTTGTTGTTCTATGTCTTGTCGTCTTTGAATGTCTGCTAATGCAGGCTCTAAGACTTGTTCTGTGTAAGGATCTTGATAGCGAGCTATGTCGGTATCTAGTAAAGATGCAGCTTGCAACAGTAGGTGTGCCTTGTCTTGCTAAAGCAGCTAAGTTACTTCTAGGATCAAGATCCATAGCTTGACCGAATAATCCTCTAGTTGCTTGCATAGCTTGCATTTGGTCTGGTGTAAAACCAGCAACCATTTCGCCTGTGTATGGCTGAAAAGGTATATCAGCAGCTTCTAATCCTCGCCTAGATGCTTCTGTATAAAGATCTTGTAGATAATCAGGTACTTCTGCTGTTTGTGTTGTTGCGCCTTTACTCATAATTCTTTTCTAATCATATACTCTCGTTCAAAGCCGAGATGTTCAATCTTACGAAGCCAACCTTTACGACCACCACCATATAATCTTTTTATACCAATGGCTTTAGCAAAAGTTTCAATAGAAGCTAAGATTGCTTCTAGTTCTTCGTATTTGCCACCACAAAATAATAAATTCATTACTTTGTGCTGTGGATAAGTAACAATCTCAGTTATAAAGGCTGATTCTTTACCTGGCCACAGATGGAAAAATCCATGTCTTATTTTATCTTCTATGTCGTCTATTGTATAGGAATCTTGATGTTTTAGAGCAGGCTCAATAAATTGCTTGCAATAATCCCATTGCAGTTCCCAATCTTCTTTTTTAATCACCCTTTGCATATTCAATAATACTAATAACCAAATCTATATTTGCATGATTAACTTGCGCTTTGACAATCTCGCCTTGCGTTAAAATAAGACCTGCATTGACTACTAATTCTTCTGTGCCATGTGCAGATATGTTATGTTGTTTAAATATAAAAAACTCGATTAGAGCTGGGCTATCAGTTACTGATATGTCTAAATTGGTTTGTTGGTTGCCATGATCGCAAGCAAATATGCCTTCTATTACAGCAAAATCAAAATCAAAGTCACCGCTTGGCGCAGTATAAATAGTTTGTTGAGTAGTTGCTGAAAAAGAATGTTTTGCGCTTACTGCTCTTTGGATATATTGTGCCTTAGACTCAAAATCCATTATCTACGACCTCTAGGTTGCACATCTAGTCTAATCTTGCCAACTTGAAAGTCTTGTGTGACATCGCCTTCTATTTTCATCTGCACTTGTCTAGCAGAAAATCTAGCATCGGTATAACCATCAGCATTGAAAGAAAAACTACCAAAGTCTGTTTCTGCACCTAATGGTGTAAAACGACCAGTAAAACTTAAGGTTATTGCTGGCAAACTTGTAGTTTCTTCGTCAGGTAAGATTTGATTTACTTGTGCAACACGATCCCCATTACCTATCTCCAATGGGCCTGTAAGACAAAAAGGCTTTCTTGTTCCCAATCCTGGTGAATTAAACAAAGCTCTTTTGTCGTGTTCATAAACAAAACCACTAGAATCACAAGCTATTGGATTGTTAAAGACACCTTGATCTATCCAACAACCTCTATCAAGTTCACCAATAGACCAAACATTATCCAAATAGTTCCAAATAATATATTTATTTGGTGTTAGTTGATCTACATCTCCTACTGGAAAAAACCACCAGATTTCGTTGTAGTCAATGTTGTGTGCGCCAAAAGTAGCTTGTTGAGTGTTTTGTTGTAAATTGTCAAAGATAAAATCATGGACATCTGATTTAAGTTCTCTAACTCTACCATCGTAAGTAAAAAAAGAGTTTTCACTTATCCATGATAAGAACCCACCAGAAGATATAATTGATCTTGGACTGATTGCTTTACAATTTACCCCAGCATCTTGTATGCCATAAACAAACGGACTACCTGTGTAGTACAGCTTGTTTATACCAACATCGGTAAAAATAATAATATCGTTACCAAACTTAACTGCGTAATTTGCTTGACCGCCTGTAGCTATTTGTAAATCACCAGCAGTATTTCTAGCAGAAGATGTCCAAGTAGTATTATCTTCTCTATCAGACCAGGCTATCTTTCGAGGATCGCCACCAGAACCTATAGCTATCAAATGCCTTTCATTACTAACAATAACTGCTTGACACCCAGTAGGTGCGTTGGTTACTGCGGTAGCTATTGTATCTGGGCTGCCACTACCAGCATCAGGTCGCCATTGATATATCTTGCCATCGCCTGCAAAACAAAATATTAAGTGTTCACCCCAGTTAGCAAACGAAAAACTTTTAGTATCAAAGTTTATTCCAGAGGTGCTTCTAGCATCTCCCCAATCTTCTACGCCATAATGAAAAGCACCATAACCAGTTGAAGTAATAACATCGTCACCAATAAAACCAGAAGGCGTAATGTCATACCAAACATTATTATATAAAACATTTATTCCAGCTCTAGTACCAATAGCTAAGACTTCTTCACCATCATTGGTTTTATAAGAATACATACCTATTGGAACTGCTGGCTGAATAACTCTTGATGCAGCAGANGTTGCAGCAGATGTACCAGTNCCAGTTGTAGCGACAGTAAATGTCGTGGTTGAAGGTACAGTTGCTACTGTAAAAGTTGTATTGATTTGATTAGCAGTAATACCGCCTGTAGCTGCAAAATCTTCTAAAACAACTGTATCGCCAACAAGTAAGTTATGCACCACAGTTGTAGTTACAGTTATGTTTGCGCTTGATGATGCGGTTGTAACTGTACCGCTAAAAAATGTACCGACTGGATTTTGTCTAAAAAATGTCCAACCACCTAAAGGTTTTAGATAACCATTTTCAAAACGTACTAAATCACCATCAACAAAACGACCTTTGTTGGCATAGTCTGTGCCATTTTTTATTATTCCTGCTGGGGGTGTTATTTGTACTAAAGCCATGATGCTACTTCTAGCTCGCTCTGTACCACATATAAACTGTAAAGTGAGCTTGTGTTGTATCTACTGTATCAGAGCCACTACCGCTTACCGAAATAGTTGGACTGCTGGTTGGATTTGCCGTGTAATAATTTCCTGTATCTGGATCACCAGAAAAATTGTCTGCATTTCCAGAAGAATTAAAACTACCACTTACTGCGCCTGTAAAAAAGTCAATGGTAGAGCCAGAGCCAGATCTAGTTCCATCGTACCATTGATGAACATGATTAGGCAAAGTTCCTGTAGAAGTTATTGATATTGAAACTGTTTTAGAAGAACTACCAGCATTTTGACCACCTGTGCCACTTGTTATGGCTTGTAAAACTCTACCTGATCCTATTGATACCCAAGTACCTATGCCAAATAAAGTTGCTGGATTGGTATTTACAGTTGCTACATAAACAGAACCAACAGGATAAATTTTACTAAAAATATCTGTACCACTAATGCTTACTCCAGAGAAATTACCTGTACTGGCAGAATTAGCACCAATAGCTGTGCCATCTATTGCACCGCCATTTATATCTACTGAAGAAGAAGTTAAGGTACTAAAAGTGCCTGGAGCTGCTGTGCTTGCACCAATCGTGGTGTTGTCAATCGCTCCGCCTTCACAATCAATCGTACCATTTACATCTAAAGTGCCACCAACTGTAAGAGTTTTGCCAGAGCCTACGTTAAGGCCTACTGACGTACCATCACCAGCAGAGTTAAAAATACCATCGACAGTATCAAGATCTGTATTGATCTTGCCACCCCACGTATTTGTAGAAGCTCCTACCTCTGGTTTGGTTAGGTTTAAATTAGTAGTAAATGTATCTGCCATAATTAGAAATTATATATTATTTTAACCACCGATTGTTTTTGTTTGCACTACAGGATTTATAAGTTCGTCAATCTGAGTATCAAGACCAGCTTTCATATTAGTAACTGCTTCTTCACCCATAGCTGCTTCAACCCAACCTTGTACGTCACTTGCAGTTAAATCTGCAAAAGCGGTAAAGTCTGATAAGTCAGAAGTATCTAAAGTTTGTGTACCATATACTGAAGCAGTAGCAGGTACATCATTACCTTGCATATCTTCAACAGTATTAGCATCATCTTCAGCGTTTAATCGCCAATGGACATTAAAGACAGTATCAGCGTTGCCATCTATTTCTTTAACATCTACAGTTTTGACATCCCATGTATAGTTAATTGCCATTTTTTACCTCATTAATTTGTGTTTGTAAATCTTCTATTATAGCTTGTTGTTCTTGGATGGCTTTAGTTAGTACGGCTGTTAAATTTGCATAATTCAATACTTTAGTTACTTCATCTGTTTCTCCTTTAGCATCTGTTGTATCTGCAACCACTTCTGGTATTAAAGACTCTACCTCTTGTGCTATAAAACCTATACCGTCATTATCTGTTTCTTTCCATTTAAACTTTCTAGGTTGTAGAGATTTAACTGTATCAAGACCATAGGATATGTTTTCAATATCTTTCTTTAATTTTTCATCTGAACCATTTGAGCCGCCGTTCTCGTTGATAGTGAATCTTACTGTATATGAACCTGTATAAAATTTAAAGTCACCTGTGTTTCTCGCATAGTAGCCAACATCAACACTACCACTCGTATTACTTCTATTAATGTGTTCGTAATAGACTGCTGTTGCACTTGACGAAGCCATTTCTATCAAAGCATTTCCTGAGCCATTACCAACATTAAATTTAGCTGTTCCTTCAGTCGTTCCTACATTAACGACACCACTAGAACCAATTCTCATTCTCTCTGTTGAAGCACCGCCTGTTGTTTGTGTAGCAAATAACAAAGCTCCGCTATCGTTTGCTCCGTCTGTTTTAGCTGAAATAGTTGCTAAGTCAGTATCGGTATTATTACCAAACATAACACGACCTATACTTTGGTCAGTATTAGAGTCATTTCTTCTTATTTGTATGCCATGACCCCCACCAGATGCAGGGCTTTCTATTTGTAGTAAATCATCAACATGACTTGCAGAATCACCAATAAGTAGTTTACCATTAGAATCAATTCTCATTCTTTCTGTGCCATCATTAGTATGAAAAGACAAATAATTAGAACTATGGTCGTATTGAATAGAACCTGGGTATCTTGCTGTTCCTGAAGTGCCATCTGCAAAAGCAAAATAACCTTTACTTGAAGTGCCACTTACAAGAGATATAGTTGAATGGCCAGATGTATTAGCAACAACTAATTTTGCAGGATCATTGAAAGCATACGAATTAGGTGTTGTAGTACCAATTCCAACTTCTTCTCCGCTGGTTATAGTGATAGCAGTCGCATCACCATTATCAACAATGCTTGGCGTACTTGACAGTTCTACAGGTATTTTAGTTGTCATTAATCACCTAAATTAGTTTGTGCATCCATCATTTCTTGATAAGCAGTTTTCACTTCATCAGTCCATACAGCATTACAGATAGCTTGAACTTTTGCATCTTCGCCAGATATGTCTGTATCTTCCCAAGTATCATCATTTTTAACACTTGGATTCAACGAATGTCTATGAAAAGAACGAGTAAGTTCATTACCATCTTCTTTTATTACTGTAGCAGCTCTAACTTGTACTTGACCCATTTCAAGTACTTCAATTTTATCTACCACTGTTTCTTTTGTTATTGTCATAATTGTTACCTCATAAAATTTATGTTTCTGCTATGTAAACTAAATCGCCATAAAATCTTACATTTCCACCTACAGTTTCAGTTCCAGCAAGATTTCCTAATGGGATATCTCTGTTTGTACACAAATACATTTTATTAGTGTTGCTTGAAAGATAAGCTGACTTAATGTTGCCTACACCTCCGTAATACATAGGATAAAATCCACTAGCATTAGCGACTGCAGAGGTAAATGGCATTTGTATGTAATTGTAATCACTGCTTAAAGTTGTAGACGACACACTGTTTTGGTAAATTTGTAGTGTTATAAAAACAAAACGACCTATTTTGATGTATTTTCCATTACCTGTTGCAGACACTAAAATAGCATCATTTGCTGCATTTCTTATATGAGGATCAAAAGTACCTTCCTCATAATCGTCTAAGGCATTTGCTGCTGCACTATCTGAGCCAAATTTAAGACCATCAGAATCAAATCTAGTTACTACGCTTCCAGCAGCACCAATAAACATAGCATCGCTTGAATGACTATATTGAAGATAACCTTTATATGCTTCAGAGCCAGAAGTTCCGTCTGCCATAGCTATAGTACCATTTGAATTAGTTGCACTTACTATAGTGAGTCCAGAATTAGCACCGCTTGGTGCTGAGATAGCTAAAGGAGTACCAAAAGTATAGTTTTCTGGTGTTGTTACGCCAATACCTACCTTCTCATCGCTTGTAATATTTATAGCAGTAGCATCAGAACTGTCTGACACACCTGTGTTTAATAAATTTCTTGATACTTTTGTAATACTCATTCGCTTATTTTACCCTCTAATTCTTCTACTTTTGCTGATAATTCTTGGATTGCTTTTGTTAGTAAAGGTACTAATTTACTTTGGTCTATACCTTGCATTTCTTTACCATCTTTCTCACCTGTAATAGCTTCAGGCACAATATCAGAAACTTCATGTGCTATAAATCCATCAACTGTTGTATCTGCATCAGCTATAAAATTAAATCTTGCAGGTTTGAGTTTTTTGATTCTATCCAAAGCATCAAATTCATAAGTAACATTTTCTTTAAGTCTATAGTCAGAAGATGTGTTAAATGATGTAGCTGATGAAGTAATTGATATAGAACCAGCAGTAGAACTACCATAATCAAACACAATCGGAAATATAGTTGCAGTGCTTCCTGTATATTTAAGAACTTTGCCAAACACACTTGAAAAGTCCATGTTGAACTTACCTAATCCTGAAGTAGTTCCTAAAAACAAATTACCAGAAGAATTAATACGCATTCTTTCTGAATTATTTGTGTATATTGTTAAATCGTTAGTAGCTGATTGTATTCGTGGAGAATAGCCACTACTTGCAGTAAAATAAAGTCTTGCATCATCAGCTTCACCTAAAATTGCATATTCATTGAAGGTTGCTCTTCCTTTATTGGACATATCAAGGGTAAAAGCAGTTATAGTTGAGCCACCATCATTCCCATTAAATTTTATGTCTTTATCTTGAACGTTAGAGTCAATTTCAAAATCTCCTCCATTGTTTGCAAAATTACCCCATTGAGTTCCTGCGTCTTTTAAAGCTATATTTCCACCATCAACATCTAAAGATAAATTATCTGCAACATCAATAGTCATAGAACCAGAAGCATTTGATATATCACTTCCTGCTGCTAATTCTATACCGCCAGAATCAATAACTATACGTTCAGTTCCGCCAGTATCAAATCTGATTTTATCTTCGTCAGCAGATTCTTCTAATTGTATTTTGGTATCGCCATCTGCATCTTGAAAAGTAGCCAATGCAACATTTACAAAAGTTATACATTCAACAGCACTACCATTTGGCGGTGCTTCAGAAAAGGTAAGTGTGCTTCCAGATACCGAATAAGTTGATTTATGTTGCACAACACCATCAATAGTTACAAAGGTTTGATTTTCAGAAGCAGGCGTAGTTGATAACGCAAGTGTGGTATCTGATCCATCGCCTGTCATAGTGTCTATAACTGGTGCAGTACCTACAATACCACCTTCTATAATAAAGACTTCTATTAACCTGGTATTAACTGGTGCTGTAGCAAAAGTTAAAGTAGTTCCAGATACGCTATAAACATTATCTGCTTGATAGGCTGCATCAATAAAAACAATAAGATTATCTTCATTAGATACAGACTTAGATAAAGTAAAAGCAGTTGTTGAACCATCACCTGTAAATGTATTTTTTGTAAATGACGATGAGCTACCGCCACTACCACTTGCTGTAGAAGCAAAAGTAATAGTATCTGTAGAAGCATTGGTTGTTATTGTCATGTTAGATCCAGCTACAAGAGTCAAAGTATCTGTGCCTGAATCTGCTACTACGTTAGATTGTCCACTTACAGCTATTGTTTCAAATGAGTTTGAAGCACTACCTGAGTTTGTTATTGTTAAAGTATCAGTACTAGCGTTGGTAGTAAGTGTAATACCACTACCTGCTGCTACTGTTAAAGTATCGGTTGCACTATCAGCAACGATATTATCTTGGCCACTTACTGAAATGGTTTTAAAGGCTTCGGTAACTGTACCGCTACCACCGCCTGAAGCTGCAATAGTAAGCGTATTTCCTGCATCGTCATAAGTAAGTGTTATGTTTGAACCAGCAACTAATAAAGCATTTACACGATCATCAACTCTTTCATTCGTAAAATATAAATTACTAGAGCCTTCGCCAATGTTATCTGTGTCTAAAGTTAAACTGCCACCCAAAGTCAAAGTTTGTGAATTAAGAGTTGCAGAAGAATTAGCTAGTTTTGCATTAGCGATTGAACCAGCAAGCATGGTATTTGTTACTGTTCCAGAATCACCTGTACCAACTAAACTACCTGTACTTGCAGGTAAAGTTAAAGTTACGTTGCCACTAAATGCTGAGTGAGCTGGTGCTTGTAATCTTGCATAATGAGCATTGGAAGATTCACAATAAAAATCTACTCTTGATTGTGTACCACCATTTTTAATTGAAATAGCACCTTGTTGAATATTGACACCATTAGTACCAGCAACTTGAACACTACCAAAATTTACAGTAGAGCCAGAAGAACCAAACAGTCCATCAATAGTATCTAAGTTGGAGTTTAAAGAAATACCCCAAGTATCTTCGGCTGCTCCTGGTTCTGGCTTAGTAAGGTTTAAGTTCGTTGTAAATGTATCTGCCATGTTATGCTACTTCTTGTTCGTCTAAATCTGTCCAGGTAGTTGTCGGATTTGTTTGGTTTGTCCAAGTATCACTTGCCACAGTTTGTTCTGTCCAAGTATCTGCTGCAACTATTTGGTCTGTCCATTTTAACCCACCAATAGAACTAAAACTAGAGATTGCTTCAATGGTAGCAACACCACGATCTATTTGTGTACCTATAGAAGTAAAGCCAGAAGTTGCTGCGATAGTTTGTGAAGCAGCAATAACTAGACGACCAGTAGAACTAAAGGCAGAAACGCCAGACATAGTTACTTTACCAGCATCAATTTGTGTACCTACAGAACTAAACGCAGATACAGCTTGAACTGTTGCTGTACCTAAATCTATCTGTGTACCTATTGAGCTAAAGCCACTTGTACCAGAAATGGTACTAGAGCCATCAACAACAAAAACTGAAGTCGCACTAGCACCGCTAACGCCAGCTATTGTGGCTTCAGCTTGGTGTGCTAATTCGTTATATTTGGATCTACTGTAGTAACCCTGATTATAGCCGATACTGGCCATGATGTTACGCCAGCGTTATATCAAGATCTCCAGCATTGAATCTAAAAACATCCCCACTACTTACGACCTTTGAGGAATCTAAAGTAGAGTAAGCTAATAAATTACCGCCTGAAGAAGCATCTAAAATGCCAACAGCAACAACAGTTCCATAGTTAGCCGTAGCTGTAGGATATTCAATAGCTGCTGTGTTACTTGCAGTTGTAGGGTTTGTACCAGAAACAGTAAATGCTGCTGTTTGTCTAGCGTAAGCTCCGCCAGAAACTTCTGTACCACCACCAGTATCAGATGGTGCTACTGTATATAAAGCTGCATATAAAGTAGTTGGTGCTGTAAAAGCATTACCACCGAATACATGGTCTAAAACTTTATCTTCTAAATAATCACTAAATCCTGACATATCTTACCTCAACTCTTAAAATGATAAGTTGTTTTGTGTGCTTTGCCATAAGTTCTTCTTCTTGGTATTAAAGAGCCTTTGCCAAATTCAGCACGTTCTTGTTCCATTCTCATTTCCTCTAGTGCTTTTTCAAACAACTGAGAAAACATATTTACACGTTCATCTTCCATTAAGTAGATTGAAGCGTGTTTTAGACAACCATATAAATAAACATCTGGGTGTCCAGTCGATACAAAGTTGGTAGTGTTTGTGCTACTCAACGCTGCTATCGAAGCATAATAAGTTAATTGTAATGTATAACTTGTGTCAGGTGTAGGTGCTAACTCTAAAGTTTTATCAACAATAGAGAAAAACACTGGTTGTCCAGAAGTATTGTCGTTAGCTTTTCTATAAACATCTAAAGATTCTATGGATTGTTGTAATAAAGGTGTGAAATCACCAGAGGTAATTTCTATGTTTATAGCTTCTAACCAATCAGTTGGTAAAGATAAATATTGACCATCGGCAGTAGCAGTTGCTCTAACTACCATATCTTTAGTTCTTAATCTTCTGTTGAGTTCGCCTTCGGTAGCATCAATAAAAAAATCCAATTTAGAAGTCAAATCACTTCTGTTTAGAAAATCTGCTATCTGTGTTTTTAATTCATCGTAAGTCATACTTTACCTTGCCAAGTTCTAAAAAGTTTATTGTTGGGATCATTCAACCATTTTTTCCATTTGGCTTTATCGTTCGCCCAACCTTCTCGTATAGCTTTTTGATATATTACCATAGGTACTTCCGCAACATGACGTAATTCTTTACCTGGTTTTAATTCTTGTAAATCTTTAACGTGCTTCAAAATTGGAGCTACGTTTTGTTTGGTGTGATAAACAAACTTGTCATCTTCTGTAGCAAACTCGCTAACAAAGTTTGTTCTAGTGTCTATTACTGTTCTTCTTGCCATCTTAAAAAAGAGGGGTGATTACTCACCCCCCTTAATTAAACTTATGATGTTGATAAGTCGTACACAGCACCATGAGCAGCTTCGTTGCTCACTTCTAAGCCATATTCAACAACTATCATTTTAGTTTCAGCATCACCAATAGTTGAGATGTCAATAGTTTCGAAATCTCTAAGATAAGAAACTTTTGCGTACTCAGGATCTAATAGTAAGGCAGTTCTAGCTCTACTTCTGTTTGAAGGAACTACTTGTAGTTCTCCAAAATCACCAGAGTAGATAGATACAGATGCTTCAATAGTATTTGCATCTACAAACTGTCTAGCTGAACTTCTACCAGTAAAACCAGATACAACTGATTTCACGTGAGGGCCAACAACTAGTAATGAAGGCTCACCACCATTAGTGAAACAAGACTGTTGGACAGTCTTAACAAGAGTTTCAGTTATAGCTCTTTGCGTTCCATTAGTAGTAGCTGCACCACTACCGCCATAAACACCATTAGTACCGATAGACTTGTTAGTAGTGATCCAAGTTTCTAAACCACCTGTTTGTCTAGCAGTAGTAGCGTTACCAGCGTTTTTAGCATTGTTTTGAGTTAAGGCTTCTTCCATATCTCTTTTCAACGCTTTAGCCATAAGAGCTAATTGGTGCGCCATTTCACTTCTTTTACCAGCAGCATCAGAAGCGTTTTGTGAACCAGTAACAGTCGCATCTCTGCTTGAGATTTGACAGACGTTACTTACTCTAGTTGTAGCAGTCGAAGCTGCTCTTGAAAGTTCAAAACCTTCAAGTTTCCCAGTTGCACTTGCGGATGGCAAAGATTCTACTTGCCAATCGAATTGCACGTTTTTTACATTGTTTCTACCAATGGCACTCATTACAGGAGTTGCTGTAGGAGAGATGTTATAAATAACATCACTTAATTGTTCTCTGTCAGCAGTCGCAGTATAAGTATCAAAGGCGTTTGTGACTTTAGCCATTTTTCATACTCCTCTAGCTTTCGCTAGAAATTAAATTAATTGTTCAAATACTTTAGCTGCATCTTGGACTTTTCCAGATTTAGCTAATTTCTGTTTTGACTTCTTCAAAGGAGTTGTTTTCTTAACTTGATTGGCAGTACCAGGTCTAGCTACTCTGGCTGGTGCTTTCTGTGTTGGCTTCTTCTTTGTTGCTTTGATAGTTTTATCATGCAACCAAGAATTTCTTAAACCTAACAAAATGCGATAGTCATAAACTTGATCCATTTCTTGTGGCGTGAATCCTAAAACATTTATGGCGTAATCCCTAATCGCTATCTTTTCAGAATTAGCTTTTTCAGAATCTTTCCATTCAGGAACTTTTTCCAATAACTGCTGATTGCCAAACTCAACAAATTCTTTAATTTGTTTCTGCTGTTCAGCAAGTTCCTCATCTTTGATTCTTTGCTGTTCAGCTTGAGCTGCTTCCAGACGTTTTTGTTTTTCGTTCCAAACGTCTTTTTCACGAACATAAGCAATAGGATCTTCGTCATATATAGCTTTCCAATCTGGTTCTTCACCTAACTCAGCTTTTAAATTAGCTTCAAGTTTCGGTAACAAATCCTTATAAATGTCATCCTTTTGCCTTAACTCTGCTTGTTGGCTTTCAATCTCTTTACGTTGATTAGCCAATTCTTGAGTCTTGCGTGTATAGTCTTGCTGACGACTGTAGCCGTTTTGGAGTTCTTCGAGTGTGACCTCTACTTCAACGCCATTTTGTTTAATGGTATAAAGTTGAGGTTGCTCGTCATCCAAAAGCTCTACTTGATCTTCTTGTGACTCATCTTGATCTTCTTCAAGATATTCTTCTTCTGTTTCTTCGACTTCTTCGGCAGCTTCGAGTTCCATTTCTGGTTCTTCAATAACTTCCTCAATATCTTCTACAGATTCTTCGACAGCTTCAACAACTTCTTCTACTGGTGCTTCTTCTTCAGGAGTCAGTAAGTTAGAAAATGCTTTTTCTGCCTGTTCTAAATTATTTTGTAATGCAGTCGGTTTTTCCGTTGTTGCCATGTTTTTACCTCTTAGTGTAAATAATGTTTGAATTTTACTCTAAAAGACCAGAAAAGCTCAACAATTATTATCTTGTTATGCTTCTTATCTTGTCTAATTGAGTCTTAGTTATTCTGCCTTTTTCAATAATGATCCTAAGATGTTTTTCTACTTCAGGCAAAATTCTGATTGCTTTGTGTAAATCTTCTCTAAAACTGCTATCGGCTTCAGAGGAGTTTTCCCATTTTTGCAAATATTCTTCTTTGAGGTTAGCAACAGCTTTTTTAAATACATCGCTATTTAAAATAACTTCTGCTTCGTTGGCTTCTAATACTTCTTTTTGTGAGGGCATAATTTAAGCGATGGCTTGATAAATAACTTCTTGGAGTAGAAATCCTGTAACGCCTAAAAATATAGTTAGGACAAATATCAGGGTATTTCTAATCGTTTTATTAACTGAGGTAATAGCGTTTTCAATAGCATCCAAACGTCTGTAGTTTTCTTTCCAGCGTTGTTCGCAAGCAGCTTCGTGCGAGCTTAAACGCTTATCTACTTCTGTAACTGTTGCTCTTGCCATTAATAACTCCATACAGTAGGTCTTGGTCTTTCTTCTGAATAATCTGCAATATCCAAGTGAATAAACCTACTATTGCCTTTTTGATTAACACCAATACCTGTAAAACCATATTCTTGTGCATGGGTAATAATTTTATATGCTTCTGTGCCACGACACAATATATCGACTGCCAAGCCTGTAGTATGCGTACCAGGCTTAGATTTTTTTGCTTCAATAGGATGCTCTGGACAACGATAGCCAGAACTGACTACAAAAGAAAAATTTAAAAAAGTTCTAAGAGCTTGCAGTCTATTGAGTAATTCTTCTTTAATACCTTCCTTGCCACAATGCTGACAAGCAAATTCTTCTGGTTTAAAGTTTTTATATAATTCCCAGTTCATCTTCAAATAATACTTTTTCAGCCATATAGTATTCACCCACGACCATTAAATCTTTGTTCATTTGTTTTGCTTTGCGTTCAGCTTCGGCAAAGTCATTGGCATAAACCAACGGGCCTTCAAATATCCTAACGCTCTTATCAGATAAGACTGCTGGTATTTCTGTCATAAAAACCATATCAAGGTTTTAGTACGTCTTTAACATTTTCTTCTTTCATGTTGTTACGAGCAACACCTTTCCATTTTTCAGCAGTTCTTAAACCACCAAGACCAAGCAAAGATAAAGTCAAAGTCATTAGTCCTTCAGTATTGATTACTGGTGGTTGAATTGATGAACCTGAAATAACTACCGCCCAATTCATCAAAGGTGCTAAAAAAAACTGCCAAGCTAGACCTAACGCACAAATCCAGAGGATCGCAGGCCTACTTCCCGAAACAAAAATACTAGGATGTTTGGCTTGTTCTAAATTTATGTCTGCTTGTGCTTTTTGCAAATCAATCATTTGCGCTTTGATACTGGCTTCTAGTTCCATACGTTTGTTTTTATCAGGTATGGCTCTACCGATTAAATCACTAATGGGTTTAAAAAATTTATCAATCATCGTCTTTACCTTCTAATATTTTTTGTAGTTTCATAGCTTTCTCATGTGCTGAGTCAGCGTGTAAATCTTTATCAACTATCTTCTCCAATTTTAAACTCTCTATCTTGGTATTGCTAATATAACGCCAAGTATAACCATCTTTTGAATATACACCAAAGACAGTAGTACCCATGCCAATCTTAATTATCATGGCTTGTTCACCATCGAGTAAGACTTTATCGCCTTCGTTGAATTGTGAGTTTAGTTTGAATTTAAGACCTTTGATAAAAGAAACAGAATAGTCTTTGAGAGCAAGTCCACCTAAGACACTTGCTAATAATAAAGATGCTTCAACATAATATTGCTCAAAGTCCACTTGTCTTAACCATGAGTTTTTTGCACCTCAAACTCAGCAGTTAGACTAGCTCCTTTATGTGGTTTGAATTTGCCCTCATGCTTCATTAATTTATAAGTCTTGCCAGACTTCATAAAATGAAAGCCTTTAGGTGCTTTTATTTTTTTCTTCATTTCTTTTTAGTTTTCTTTTTAGCTTTTAATTTTTTAAAATCAGCACCAGTAATTTTATTACGAGGTTTAGCTACTCTAGCTAACTTTTTTTGTTTTGGAGAATATTTACTAAAAGGCATGATTACTTCCTTTTTTTAGTTTTAGGTTTAGTTTTAGTTTTCTTTTTTTTCTTGCCGTAGCCGTACATAGTTACCTCTTCTTTTTACGTTTTGGTCTGAGTAAATCTGAATCTGCTTTTCTAGCACCACCTTTGCCTGTAGCAAAAGATCGTACACGACCAGCAGCCCATTGATGCGCAGATACACCTGGTCGAGATCCTGACGAATAATATGCACCAAGACCTCGTTTATAAACTTTTGCTAAAGTGCCTTTGGAAATACCACTAGACTTAGCGTATTTATCTATAGTTGCTTGCTTACTTCCTGCCACTTTTGCTCCTTTGTTTAGATATTCTGTTCATCATAGCTGGGGTTAATTTACCCTGTCTGTATAGTTTAGCAGTTCTTTTTATTTCTTTCTCCCTTGCTTTAGGGTTCTTTGCACCAGCAACATACTTCTTAGGTACGCCACCTTTGGTCTTAGGTACTTTGGGGAATTTGCGTTTCATCTTTTTTTAGTTGATTGTGTTTTTTAAGTTGTTGTTGTTTTTTTATTTTTTTTAATTCTTGTTTAGTTAATTTTCTTTGATGTTGTTGTGGCTTTACCATTTTACTTTATTCGCCCAATAGGCTGCTGACATTTTACCTTTTTTAATATTTTTTGCGTGTCTAGCTTTAAAAGACTTAGCACGTTTTGTCATGGTTTTGTCACCAGTTTTGCCTTGCTGACCAAACCTAATGGTTTTGATTTTATTGCCTTCTTTAGCAACCACCACATGAGATTTAGTTTTATGTCCTGGTGTTCTTTTTGGTTTGTTGTAACCAGATACGCCAGCTCGTTTTAATCTAGGATCTTTCATTAGTGCAAAGTCGTTTCTTTAATTAAAAATATTTCTGTATCTTCTTCTATTTTATCTTTAAATAAAAATTTCATAAATGATTTTGCTTGTTCAAAACTACGAGCTTTGATGTCTGTGCCGATATAAACGTGTTCCCCAACTACACATTCCAAATGGTATAGCTTAATTGGAGATGTTGAAGTCATCGTTAAACAACCCCTGTGATTGAGTTTTCGCTATCTGTCGGATAGTTTCTCGGTCACGTTCCATCAACGCATTGATTTCTGCAATATCAATCTGTGTACCATACTTGCCAGCTAGTTCCGCAGCTTTCAATCTTATGTCGGCTTCGGCTTCATCACGCTGTCTATCATCATCCATAATAATTTTCATACGATCTGTTTCGGCATCAATGACAGCTTTTTGTGCTTGCACTTGTGCTTTTTGGATTTCCGCTTGTGCCAATAATTCCGCAGCATCAGGTTTTTGTTCCTGTGGTTGTGGTGGCATTGGCGGTACTTGAGTATTGATAAAACTTTGCGCATCTTTGAAACCAGCCATTTCAATCATCTTGGTAAGCGTATTTGAGTATTGTTGCAGATTAACCAAAGGATTGTTTGGCCCTAGCTGTTGTAAGATTTGTTCTTGCTTACCTGCTAAGTTATTTAAAACTGCCATACGTTCATCATCGCTGTTTTTGGAGATTGCAACATTGACACTAACATCTTTATCGGAATCCCAGTAACGAGGATCAACAGGTACGAATTCATTATTCAGTCTAAACATATCTTGTCCTTCTTGGTGTTTGATAACCAAGTTATTAACTAAGCTAAAGAGTTCTTTCATACCACCTTCAGCAAAATGACGACAAATTAATTCAACTCTGCCTTGCGCTCCAGACATGGTAGCGGATACAGCAGCTTTGGTAGTACTTTGTAGTGCTTCGGCATTGAGTCCAGCACTTGCTTTAGAAACTCCAGTACGATTTTCTTTGGCTTCGTCTAAATATCCTAAAACTGGAAAGGCTTCTTTACCTACAAAAGGAACTGAAAAAGGTTGCACCATACCAGGCGCACGCATACGAATCGGTTGTCCAATATCGGTGTTAAGTACGTCATCTATATTAACTTGTCCTTCAACGACACCCATTCTTGGGAAAATTGCATGACCTAAAGAATCTAAAGTATCACGCATGATTTGTGATTTTGCTCTTTGAATTGGAATTACATAGTCTGCTGGACATGAGCCAATCGCAGTATGTGGTTCTGGATCTGGGGAAAACATAACAATCGGCAAGTCATCCCATTGTTCAACATTGATTACATTAATCCCTTCGCCTGCGGTACAAACTCTAATTCTTTCGTCTATGCCATCGCCATCTAGGTCGTAAAATAAATAATGTTCTACGTATAAAACATTTTTGTTGCCATAACCACCACGATCAGTATAAACATTGTCATCGTAAGGATTACGAGCTTCCAGTTCGTCATAAACATCAGCGTCTAAAGCCGAGCCTGAGCCTGCGTATTGTTCCATTTCTTCTCGGTCATACCCCATAGCCACCAAGTCGCTGACAGTTTTTACCATGCGATGGGCGACATAAGGTGCTTCATAAATATTTCTCGCATTACGAGAAATCAAAACTTCTTCTGGGGGTACAGATTCAATGCAAACTTGATTTTTTTTCTTGACTCGTCTAATTGTGACATCGTAACTGGCAGGGGTTTCTTGCGTAACTTCCTCACCAGTTGCAGGATCAATCATAGTCATCGTTTGCATTTCAACTTTCTCTTTGACGATTTCGACATCGGCATCCATAACCAAAGCCATGTAGGCTTCTGGGGTTAAGTTGGTGTATTCGTGGGTAGCAGCAGAAATGCTGTCATCCCAAAACGCTTTGACAAAGCCAGACTTTCTGACAAGGGCATCTTTGAACGCATCGTAGAGAACTTTAAAACCAGGATTCTTTTCTTGAATAATATAATTTACATAACTGGTTTGTTGTTCAGCAACAGGTATATCTTCAACATTACGCGGGACAAACTCAACGACTTTCTTCGTGCCAAAAAACGTACGCATGATTGAGGGCAACATAAATAAAATAGAATCTCGAACATCAGTAGAAATAAACTCCGACTGGAGAGAACTATTTGCTTCTGGTTCGTTGCCTAAATAATATTCTGTGGCTTCTGCTCGTGACTCACCGATTTGGTCGATGTAGTCTTTGGCATCATCCATTTCGGATTTTAAGATGCTCTGTAATTCTTGCGTGTCGATTACTTCGTCTTGATTTTCTTCTTTAGCTTTGTCGTTTTCCATTGATTAACCTATGCGTATAATTTTAGATTTTAAAGGTTGCCTAAAATTATACCCCATAAACGACATACTGCCACTAAAGGAAGCAGCCGAACTTGCCATTGTTAGTGAGAGCGCATCGGCTTTGTCTGGTGATTTGATACCACGCTTTCGCATTTCTTCTTTGCTTTCGAGTTTTATTTTTCCAGATGAGGTATATTTGTAGATAGGCGCAGCTAATTCAGAAACAAGCTCATCATCATTAGGAAGTCTGCAATCACGCTGCGCCAACCAATCTTTTATCCCAAACCACAACTCAGCTCGCAGATTCAAATAATTTTTTTTCGTAGCTGGAGCTTCGGCAACATTGATGCCACGCACAGGTAAGTTCTGCTCGGCTAGTCTATCGACTACTCCAGAGCCTAAACCGATCACATCAATTAAAATTTCTTGTGGGCGTTCTAAAGCGGTGCAATCATCGTATCTATTTTTAATCGCACCACAAAGTTGCATCAAATCCATAGATTGAAAAGATTTTAATTCTAAAACCGTATTACCTTGACGTACACAAAGGGCAGAATTATCTCCACCATAACGTGCAACGTCTAATCCCCAGATAATCGGTGCGCTTGCGGATAAAGCTACGTCACGATCTACGGCTGCTTTTATTAACTCCATTGGAATTACTGTGTCATCGTCAGCACGTGGGAATTCGCCCAATACTTCCACACGTGCGACTGTTGAATCTTCGCCATATTGTTCGAGCATTTGTTGGAATAGCTCTTTATCTGTGCCTTCGACCGAGCGTGAGTCGATTTGTTCTTGATTCCAATACGAGCGTTTGCTGTGAAAAGAATCGTAAAACGGCCCAGTATTCCTTCTAGGGTTAGAAAACGTGAACCAATACCTATCGGCTGTTGGTTCTGAGAAAAATCCCTCAGAAACGCTGTAAATCGGTGCTGGGATACCTGACGCTTCATCCATAATCAAACAAACTCCGTAACTTGAGTGAATTCCAGCAAATGCGTCTGGATTTTCTTCACTCCAAAGCTGTGCTTGTGCGTAGTAATAGCCAGTATCTATCTTTAAATCACGAATTAAGGCTTCTTCAAACCATTGTGCTGGTCTGATAGTCGTAGCGGTTTTATTAAACCAATGTGAATTTATGGCTAAAGTTAGCCATTTTCCTAATTCCGCCCATGTTCTTGAGCGTAATTGCTGTTCGGTGTTTGCGGTAACGATTATGGTTGAGCCTAAACGTGTCGAAAGCATCCATAGTATTAACCAAGACACCAAAGCAGATTTTCCAATACCACGACCACTAGCTACAGCCAAACGGAACATTTCTGGTAGATCTACGCTTTGATTTCTTTGTATGTGTATTCCAATATCTCGCAAAATTTTTTCTTGCCACTTCCTTGGGCCAGTAAAGTTTTCGAGGGGGGTACCTTCTTTTCCCCACTCAAAGACAAATTTCACAAAGTTTAGTGGATCATCTTTGATATTCATTGACCAAAGTTCGGTCATTAGTTCTTTTTCTGCTTCTACACCGTATTTCATAAAATTAAAAAAAAATTAGTTCATTAGTTATATATATAACGCTACCACGCCACGAACGAAAGGGGGGCTTTTGCGATTTAGTCGAGCGTGAATGACGGAGAAAAGGAAAATCATTCACGCTCTAGGATTCTGAGTCTTTGGAAGGAGAGAGAGTACTATCAGAATCATTATTCTTTTGTGTGCCTTTGTTATCTAAGAAGGTGACCTCATGCTGTTCGCCCTTTTGTTCTTGTGCTTTTACGTCAATGATATTTCCTTGACTTGCATCTCCGACTCGGTTACGTGCGGAAGTTATAACTTCTCCGAGTGAAAACGTATTTTCTATTTTTTGAATGTCACTCCACTCAGCGACTTTGCCCCCTCGATTTTTCAAAAAAAAGATCTGAGCTGATACGTTGGGCGGATTTCCGTTTCTTCCAGTTGCGGAATCATAGAGCGCATTAGAAACCTCTGCTATAGATTTCAGCTTCCCAGCTCTTATATATGTATCAAATTTATCAGAATCACGTTTGCGTCTAGCAATCGTACTCAATGAAACGCCCATTTTATCGGCTATTGCGGATTCTGACACACCGAGCCCCGCCAAGTGTTTAATTTCTTCTAATTGTTCATCTGTAAAGGTAATACGCTTTCTTCCCGCTTTTTTCTTCTCTGTCATGACTTATTTTAACATTTTTAAGCATTTATTGGTTATTTATGATTACTAAAAAAAGTTATATTAGTGTATTGACAGGTAGAAAAATGTATATATAATGGTTTCATCATTAATAAACAAAGGAGAATTATTATGATAACAGTTAGAAACATGACCAGTAGCAATGGCAATAAAATTGCTAATCAATTTGAAATATGGACTGATGACTCAAGAATATTTCAAAGTTATAAATCTATCATTGTTAAAGTAATGGACAATGGCGAGATATACCTTGATAAGAACTATTGGGATTATTCAGTTACTACTGGCAAATATAGAAATTTATTTCTAGGAGAAACCAAAAGAGAAACAGAAAAGAAAATCAAAACTGGAGAATATATCCTTACTGATTTAAACCAAGAGGAGAAATAACTATGAACTTAGAAGATTTAGAATATGTAGAAACCAAAGTAGAGGGAGAACTTGAAATTTGGTACTGCCCTATAACTGACACCCTTTACGAAGTGCCCATTACTTTAGAAAGACATTTTAAACACGCAGTAAAGAAGGAGATAAATAAACAATGAATAAAGATTATTTAGACAGTCTTTCCAAAGATCAATTAGAAACTCGCATATATGACTTAGAGAACGAATTGCGTCAAGAATGGTACCAAGAAAAGATAATGAAATTCACAACCGCAAGGAAACTAGAAGGAGAAGTCGCTTATTGCAAAGCGTTACTGGAAAACTTTAACCCAGTAGAGAATGAATTCGACAGAGAAATTAGACTTAACCCAAACTTTAACCAAGAGGAGAAATAAAATGGAACGTAATTATAGTTGGTCAGAAATAGCAAATATGCCTTTATGTTGTATATGTTGTGGCAGTAGAAATGTTGATACCAAAGAAGATATTTGTTTATCTTGTGGCTCAAACGAGGGACTTTGGGCGGACGAAAGAACAGACGAAGAATATGAGGAGGAAGCATGAGTAATAAAATAACCATACCTACTGAAAAATGGGTTGAATTATATTCTGAACTATCGGCTTATGTTGAAAACAAATGTTTTCCTAATAGAAATAGCCATGATGAAAAAGGAGAAAGAATAGAAGAAACTCAAGATGATTTTTGTGAAATTGTTGATGAAGTAGAAACTATATTAGAAGATTTTTTTATTAAGGAGAGTAATTATTATGATGTATAAAGTAAAATTCGGAAAAGCTAGATGTTGGAATGAAAAAGAATCTAAATCAAACACAAGGTTTAAATGCTTTTGTAATTTAAAAAAAGCTGAAAAGTTTTTAAAAAGATTGCATAAGTTTAAGTTTAAAGATCCATATACCAATGAATTTTATTTAATTGCATGGACAGATTTAATTAAAGAAAGTAACCATGAATAAAACCAAACAATTAAACGATTTAAAAACCGCTAGATTAAAGGCCAAGACCTTACATAACAAAAAACAATTTATGTTAAAAATCTTAGAGTTAGGTAAAATAGAATCATAATTAGCGAAGGAAGGTTTCTTTTTCATAATGATAATTCTCCCCTTGAAACCTTCCTTCCACTAAACCATGCAAAGATCGAAAACTCAAACCCCACGACCAATACCAGTAGTCAAAAAGACTTCACAAGCCAAAAGAAAGAATATTAAATCTTCAACGCTCAACAAGCACAAGCGCAAAAACAGGAAGAAGCACCTCAGGCGGAGTGGTCGCTAAGTAACTTCCCCAAACCCACTAACAAAATATGCTTACGCTTACGCGAATGCTGTTTGATTCGCTTCATCCCCCTACGCTCATCCCCCTCAAGCACTAACCAAATCACGTTCAGATCTACTAGCTCATACACTCGCTTTGCTACCAACTTGCTTGATAACCCGCTCATACTCGCTAAATAACTGAAACTATCAGGACACGACCAATTCCCATACTTATTAAACCGCTCCACTATGCAATACAACACTAGCTTCCCACTACTGCTAATATCTTTTCTCCCCAACTGCGCTCGATACCACTTCCAACATACTTGCTTCATGCGAGAATAATCGTTCTTATACTTCCCCGCTAACGCTATGCGAATCTCTGCCGATTCGCTCTCACGCTCCACATCTATGCTCTTAACCCACCAATATTCTTGCTCCACTTACTCTCCTCACACACTTAAAAAAATAAGCAAAAAGCCACTCGGCTTTTGCTTATTTTTAATAGTATATTGTATATAGTATATGAAGGATGATGGGGTACTCGTTCACAAGAACCCATAGTCCTTATGGTCGGTATTATGGGGTACTCAATCACGCTTCTTTTTTTCCTTCTTTTTACCAAAGATTCTATCGAATTCTTCGTCAAATTTCTTCTTGTTTGTTGGTCTTTGCCAGTCGCCTTTAGTCATTCTCTACCTCGTATCTTAATTTTCTTAAAAACCAATCTGCTTTCTCTAAGTCCTCTAAACCATTCTTTTTCTCATACCGCCATAGATATTTAATAATACTGGCTTTGAGATACCCTCTAAATTGTTCTGGACNNANACTGNNTTTGATAGCGTCAATACATTCAACACCGCCAAACTTATAATGTTCTGGATTAATCTTGCTCATCTTTCTTTTTCTTAGGGTACATTTTCCAAAGAGCTTCGTTATAGTCCTTTTCTGCCTTGCGATTTTTTTTCTTTCTTCTTCTGATAAAGCTCATAGTTTGTCGATAATAATTATTTGAGTAACTAGCAAGAGTGCCAATAACAAATTTGAGAATGCAATAAGCAGTGCGAGTAAAACGTGATACCAAATCCAACGAGTAGCATAAGCGTTCTTTATGGATAAGTCGTTTGGATCGTATTCTTCTTTTTCCATATTAATCCCAGTTTATACCAGTTTTATTTTCTTCTAAAATCTCCAAAACTGCATTCTTTCTGAACAAAGTTTTGATTGAATAATCTACATTACCACTATTGGACTTTACAATTCCTGCACGAACCACGTTCATTCTGTTGAACTCTAACCCTTGATCGAGTGATATATCGGTACAAGTTTGTTCGTCTGCCAACCACATTGTTATGACAAAACGTACGCTATTAGTAATACTCGAGGCCCCAAGTATTTCGGAACGATGGCTAAGAACATCATTAGAGCTATTTGATAATGCTGATTTGTTGAGATGATGTGTCGTTAATGTAGTAACCCCAAGATTAGAAGATATTTGACTCGTAAAAGAACCCCATAACTGACCAGCTTCATTACTTTGACTAATACTTGCTGTCGTAAATGCTTGTAAAGGATCGAAACATACCATTTTTAATTTAGGAATCGTTGCTAATTCTTCCATAAGCTCATGCGCTTGATTCGTCAATCCTTCCTCTCGTAACAATATCAATGGTTCTTTTTGCTCTGGTACTGGAAAAATATAAATATCATTGTCGTAATCAAACCTTCTGCCAAGAGGATCGAGCATATCAATTCGTCTATGGATTTCTGCCAAACTATCCTCTGCACAAAATACAATACTTGAGCCAGTTTCTTTTATATCTTTACCCCACCATTTACCGCCAGTCGCTATTGCTACTGCTAATTGAATGACACTATAAGATTTTCCCACACCCCCAATAGAAGCAAGGACTCCTGGAGAACCTAGAGGTATAAACCTATCAACTAAAAACTTAACTTCCTCTGGCTTACCAACTAAATTTTTAATTGAATACTTTCTTAAATTAAACTTGGTTTCTAATATTTCTGACCTAACTCTTTCTGTGCCATATTTTTGATGTAAGTCGTTAAAATCTCCTTCTTCGCTAGGTATTCTGACCAAACAATTAGGCATCTTTGCGCTAATTTCATCTCCTTTTTTTAAACCCACTCCAGAGGCATCATGATCAAACGCTAAAATTATCTTACCAAGAAAGTATTTACGAATATTTTGTACAGCTTTCATGCCAAAGTAAGAACTAAAACAAACTGCTACTGCTACTTCGTCATTCAAAGACTCAGCAATACTTGCGCCAGTCGCATAGCCTTCACAAATAATAAGTGTGTCTAGCTCACTAAAATCCGACCATTCAAAATTTAAATTATAGATTGAACCATTGACCTCAGAAGCCGAAACAAATCTTTTAATAAATTCATCATCATTTTTCTTAGACTTTGCAGTAATGTACTGCAAACTTCTAAGCTCTTGACTGGCATCATTGACACGTCTGTTAAAATTGTAGATAGGAATTACTAAACTATCTTTAATAATTCTTAACCCATAATTTTTAACACCTTTTTTGGATAAATACGCATGATTCACGCATTTACTAGAATTTTTCAACCTATTAGCGCAATCTTCCGCTACTTGATTTTGCCTTTCTGTCTTGTATTCGTTTGCCCTTTGCTTGGCTTCGTTGATTTCGGCCTTTAATTTTTTTTGGTCGATTGGAGATAGTTTATTTACATTGGTATTAGTCCATTTGTAAGTTTCTTGACTACGCCAGTTACCATAAGTACAGGCTTGGTAGTTACCTGTTTCAAAAAAACAGTACCAACCGCTTTTCTCGTTGCTTTTGTCGTTTCTGTGGTTTGCACCGCCAGTTACTTTGACTCTAATTACTTCTCCAGAGGTGTCTATGCTCGAAACCAATAAACCATTAGTGTTCATCTCAGAAATTAAATCTGCAATGTCTTTTCCTGCACTGCCAAAATGTAATTCTTTGTCTAATACTAAACCATTCTCATAAAATTTAGTCAGATCCATTATCGTTACCTAGCTCGGATTCAAAATCCAAGTAATTTAAAATTATTGTATTGAAAAAAGAATCTCTTTGTTCGTTAGACCATTTGTGTAGCTCAAAGCTACCAGTCTGTTTTGCAATCTCTAAGTATTTATCCTTGCTTTGTTTCCTTGCGTATGCAATTCCATCTTTGTTTGTGTAAGATTTTCTAGCAAGTTTTTCTCCTTTTTCAATTCTCTCCTTTATTCTCTCTAAATGCTCCATTGAGCAACTACCATAATAAACATCATTATGTTTGTAAAGAAACCCTCGTGCAGGTCTGTTACAGACCTTGCACAAGCTAGTTTTTTTCATCTAAAAAGGGATTTCTTCGCTGTCTAAAGGATCAACCTCTACTGGCTTTGGTTCAGCTATATCTTCTTTTGGAAGAATTGATTCACCTTGCTCTGCGACTGAAAAGCCCTTGCCGAAATCACGCTTTAATTCGCTATAGCCTTTATCATTGGTTTCTACCATGCCATAAAATNTAATACCTTTAAGTTCTTCGGTATTTTTCAAAGACTTTAACTGACAAGCTGATGCCAAAGCTGCTAAATCAACTTTTGAATATTGAACAGAGTCAGGAGAGTTTGGATTAGCCATAGTAAATAAAGAACTTACCAACTGACCTTCGTGTTTAGGCCCTTGAATTTGAAAAAACATTTTCAATCCAACCCAACCTCTATCGTTTCTCATTTCTTCCTCTGAAACGTAATGCATCAAGTATTTTCCTGGTGCAATCGCTTTATCTTCTTGACTTATTTCTAAGCCGCCATACTCATCAAGATTCATTTCTTACCTCTTTATTATTTTTAGTTAAACAAACTGTGCATAAGAACAAGCCATTAGCTTTGTAAATAGCTTCTGACTCACACTCATCACAATAAATTATCTCGTCATCCATTACTTTTTCATCTCTCGTCTTATGACATCCCAATCTAAAACAAGCTGATCTGGTAATCCATAACGATTTTTTGCTTGGCAAAATATTTGATCATTACACCAAACAATTCTTTCGTCTGAGGACTGTTTTACTTTAGCTTCAGTTTTACCATTTTGTTTTACAATCACAGTTCCTTTTTTCATTTGTGCAAAAAACAAACAATCCAACCATTGAGTAATCTCTGGTCTAGCTTTTTTATGCACATCCAAAACGTGTCTTTCATAAGGCATATCCACAGAGGGATCTTTTACTGTTTCAGTATGTACATGACCAATTAACATGATAGTTATGCCTTTCTCTCTTAATAATTCTAATTTTTTAAGATACTCCAACCAAATATCAACTGCATTATCGTAACCAGCATACCAATTAGCTTTCATATCTTTAATGTTGTATCTACTCATTACTTCTTGCCAAACATACAATTCAAATTTAGATAGTGAATCCAACACATAAGTTTTATATTCGTGTTCGTTATTAACAAGCCAATCTATATTTTTTATAACATCATTGTAAGATTTGGAGTCGGAAAAAGCGTGAGGATCTTTGCCATCAACAGTTTTAACTTTTCCCATTCCATCTTCTAAATCTTCAAAGATAGGAGCAGTCAGTTTAGCTGCGTGATAAGTTTTTCCTAGTCCCATCTCGGCAAATAGAGCCATTTTGGGAGCTTTCTGTATAGTTTTCTTTCTTATATTAACTAGACTCATCTTTTATCTCCTTCGTTTCGATGATTGTTGCTTCTTCAACGCCACTCTCCAAAGATTGTTTCAAATCATTAATCAATCTTGCTTTGTGATCGTTAAGAACATACAGTTTATTATTTAACTCTTGAATCTGTGGTTCTAAAAATTTCACAGTATTTAAGAGTTCCATTTGCTCCTTGCTTAAATCAGCTTCAAGATAATCCTTTCCATCAAGTGTTAGCGTAGGACTTTGTACTTCTTCAGTCATTTTTTACCTCTGTATTTTTTTTATATTCATCACATATTGATTTTGCAGGACAAAAGCGACAGCCTTCGACACTATATGCAAATACTGGGGATTCTGAGTCTGCTTCATCCAAAGCAGGTTTCAGAACATCAAACCCCCAATTCGTTAAATCCTCTACACTACAAGTCCAACTTTTAATTGGCTCTTTAGCTCTTGGTTGCACAATAGTCATCATCACGTTCATCTTAGGATCTTCTATATTGAATTCTGCTAAAGCTCCTAAAGCGTATGTCGATAGTTGAGGATTGTAATTCTCTGGACTGACAGGCCATGTGCCTGTCTTTAAATCTATAACTTCTATGATGTCTTTACCCACCAGGATAATATCGGCAGTACCATATAAGTCTTGGTTTATTTCTGTTACATAAACTTTGCGCTCAATGTATTTATCTGCTTCTAACTCTGCCTGTCTTTTATTAACATAATTTGTGTATTGTTTAGCCCAATCACAATGCTCTTGCTCAATGTTGATTTCCACATCTTCAACCATCATGGTTTTGCCTAACCAATAATCTTCTACTTTCAGATTATCAATACGATCTTTCAAAATCGTTTCAGATATTTCGTGTACCGCAGTTCCAAGATGTGCAGCAAAGTTAGCTTTGGGTTGTTCAACTTCTTGAGCTAAAGAACTCCAACCAGTACAGCCACCTAAATCTCTAAATAAACTAGAAGGCGGATGCTTTGAGTGTTGCGCCATTAATATTGCCTGTTCAGTAGTTTTGTTATTCTCTATTGATGAAATTCTCACTTTCTATTTTCTCCACATCTTCAAGATCGTATAAAACCTTGCCAGATATTTTATAGTAAGGGCAACCAACACCAGCTAGACGTTGATTGGCTAATGTTCGTGGACTCCTTTTCCAACGATTAGCTAGTTCTTTGGCGGTAATAAATTTCTTATCGTCATTCATAGTTTTTTCTTGTTTGTTAAATTTTCCTTCCAAGTGATATAATTAAAACATAAATTATATGAAAGAGCAAAGAATGTGTTTTCGTGACCAACTAAAGATGGATGGTTTGTCCACTTCATTAGAGGACTCTCCGTGCATAAGTATTTGTTCGACAACCTACGGCTTACAAGATACTTGCATCTGTGGAAGAAATTTGAAACAGATAAGTTCTTGGAATTCATACGATACTGTTACTAAGAAAAAGATAGTGATGCAGGCAATACAGAACAAGGATGCCTTCCCTCGTCAAAAACTTACTTTTTTGGCTGATGATCATAATATTTCTTTTGAAAAAGCTAAACAAATCTTCGTCATTCAAAAGTCTTAGGAAGTCGCACATCTGAGAGAATTTCATCTCCGATTTTCTCTATGTTTTCCTTACTCGTTTTATCCTCAATATGCTGATAACGCTTCATCATACTAAGTGATTGATGTCCCATAAGCTCACCAGTCTGTAAAAAATCTACATTTGCGCTATTTGCGACAGTCCCAAAAGAATGACGGAGATCATGCAGTCTAATTTTATCTATATTTGGCGCAAATTCCTTACAAGCTAATTTCACGCTGTTCCAGAGCCTTTTAGGATTTTTGATACCAAATATCGTTTTTTTCTTTTTCTCGCCTTGTAGAGCCTGTATTACGCTCCGACTTTGAGAATTCAACCAAATTTTTCTGGTTTTGCCATCTTTATCGGTTTTATGTTCTTTTAGCTCAATATAATCGCCATGCCAGTCATCCCATGTAGCACGAGCTAATTCTGACTTCCTTGCACCAGTAAATATTAAGAGCAAAATAAAACTAACTGAGTGTAACAAAGAGTTATCTTCTTCTAATCTCCTAAATAATTCTTGAAATATTAAAATCTTTTCTTCTGGCGAATAAAATCTTTCTCGCTTTACCTCTGCGTGCTTCTTAATTCTACTAGCTGGATTGGTTTCCAAGTATTCGTAATCAATCGCAATCTCAAAGACAGTCTTTAAAATAGTCAGACAACGATTGGCAGTATATTTAGATCTTAAACTAAGATTATCAAACCAAGACTTAACATCTCCTCTACTGATTGTATCTATTGGTAGATGACCAAAGCTAGGTTTGATGTCTTTCTCGTACAAGCGCACGTACTCTTGAATGGTCTTTCTGTTATTCATCTCCAACTGTTGTTGATATTTTGCAAAGACATAATCTGTCGTTGGTGTCTGCTTGTCATTCTTAGCCAAAGGATCAAAGCTAGTATCAAGCAACATCTTGGCTTGTAGTTCACTTGCAATCTTCCGTACTGTTTGTATGGGAGTTGCAGCATTACCTATCTTTATGCTTCTTCTTTTGCCATTAAAAGTATATTTAAGATAGTAGCTGATTTGTTTCTGGCCTTTGCTATTAATCCAGGCTACTTGTTTGATGCTTTGATTAAGTTTGTCTGAGGTTATTTTTTTCATCTTCTTCTCTTTTTATTTTTTTTTCTAATTCTTTTATTTGATGATAGAGATCTACTTGTTGTTGGTAATCAAGCATTACTTGTTCTTCCCAATCTATTTCTTGATATTTACTTTCTGCCCAAAACTTTAAATATTCTGGATTTATGTTTTCTTTCTTACCTATTTCTATAAGCATTTTAATTCTTGCTTCATACCTTGAAATAGTTTCAATTGGAAACTTTGCATCAAGTGGTAAAAATGGGAACATCCAACCAAACTTAAATGGGCTTTTTTTTAAACCAATCTTTTCAGCTTTTTCCTCTAGCTCTTTTAACTGCTCATGTAATGTTTTCATCTTTTCTCCTACACCAAGTAAATTTCTAAGTTCCAAACGAACGCAAGGATAATGCCAAGCAATAATAAAATGATTAAGTCTTTAGGTTCTCTCATTGTTTCTCCTTTTTTTATTATTAGCTTTTCTAGTTGTTTCGTTCTCTGCACTAAACCAGCCTTCTACAATTTTTTCTTTTAGTTCTGCATCAGACATACCTGTATCGTTGTATAACAATTCAATATGTTGTGGTTTAACAATTAGAGTTGCATACCTATGATACTTTTCGTCAGTAAATTTAAAATAATAACCAGCACCATAATAAATGTACTCGCCATTTTCGTTTGTCATAATCATTTTTTTCTCCTTTTCTATAAAGGATGATACCACACCTAAAGTGATAAAGCAAGTAGTTTAGTGATTATTAATTATTTAATAGTGTGATAGCTTCGTAAAAACTGTCTTTTGAGTTTATGTTTTTCATAAGAGAGTCTTTAAAAGTAACTTTGGTTCTTTTGCTGTTTTCAAATATTTTAAATATTATTGTGTTGTATTCCAGACAGTAAAAGGCATAAAGATCAACCATACCTTGTTTATAATCTCTGATTTTTGTATTAGCACCTCTACGCATATCAAAGCACCAATTAACTCTTTTGTGAGTCTTATGGCACATTTTTCTTAAAGCAGCAGTTTTTACCTGGCACTTGTACATAGTGTCATCTATTTCAAAGATTATGTCGGCATGACTGCCATGTGGTAGAACGTGAACTGTATCGCTTTCTAAGCTCAGAAAACTAGCCACAGCGTACTCGCCTGATCTTCCAATCCGTTCTGTGGCTCTGGACATATCTAATTATATATCTTCAAACTTTTTTCTTTCTAATTTAATAAATTCTTTTTGTAATCTTGGTGTTGTTTTAAATAAAAAATTTCTTGCTGTTTTTTGCGCCTTCTTTAAAGTTTTGTCTAAAATTTCTTTTTTTCTAAAAGTAGGTAATGCTTTGTAAGATGAGCTATCTATTATTGTTTTTATTCTTTCTTTTGTTTTAAATCTTTTTTGCAAAGATAATAATTCTTCATATTCTTTTGGAGTTAAATCTACTCCTCTTACCTTTCTGCTTGGGGTTGATGGATATAATTCTATTTCTTTAAACTCATTATATACAGGATCTTCAGTTAGCTTAGACATCCTTATGGGAGAAAAAGTACCTATACCAAGTCCTTCATCTCTAGTTCTAACATCTCCAAAAATATCTCTTTTAGCTGGAAGTTCTTTGCTGTAACCAAGAAAAGGTAGTCTTGCTAAAAAATTATCTGTAATACTTCTAGCATCTCTCAACGCAGGATCATTAAATTGTGAACCATGAGCAAAAACTGTAGGCACAAATGAACCAGTAAATCTTTGTACAAATCTTTCTCCGTATCTTGAAGGATCAGTAATAACCTGAATAGCAGAACTTATCCCCGATAAAAATGTTTTATTTGTTAAGTTGTTTGCTACTGAACCAAATAACATAGCAGTTAATCTATCTAGCTCTACTTCATTATCTTCATTTTTTTCACTTTCATTGAATACATAGTTACCTATTTCTTGCATATCAGCAGCGATTCCAAAAAGTATGCCTACTGGTTCAAATCTATTATAAGCATAATAAGTATCTCCTATTTTAAGAGAATAAGGTCGCCAACCTGTATTTCTTAAAGCAACTCTTTCTCTTGCTTCTGTTGGGCCAGCACCAGTTATAAGTCCACTTCCTGCTAGAAAAGCAACAGTTGTCATTACCGATGAACCAAATAATAATCTACCTAAAACCTCATCTCTTTCTGCTCCGCCTTTTGCAAGTTTTTCTTTAAACTCTTTAGACATAAATCCTAAAGGAGTTCTTTCTCCAGCATACTTAACAATATTTACTGGCGTTCTAACAAAAGGTAATAGAAATCTCCAATACGGATTTCTGTTTATAAAAGATTGTACTGCTCTACCAGACTCTCCTAGTTCTCTAGTAAAGGTTTGATAACGACCAACATCCATTGCTTTAAAATCTACATCCTTTCCTATAGGAGAAGCTGCTGGATTTTCGCTATGTTTTTTAATTAATTCATTAACTCTGCTCCAAGCTGCTGTGCCTGATAAACCTTCTTTCTGTGCTTTTCTCATAGCAAGACCATATATCTCTTGCCTATAAGCTGCTGCTTTAAAAGCCGTATCGGTTGCTACCAATAATCTTCCTGGCGCTCTAATTGTTTCTCCAACTACATCAAAACCTTTAATAGCAAAAGGTGTTTTAATTGATTTTTGTTTTCTTAATTCTAACTTTGTCATAGGATCAACTACTGACTCAGGATTAAAAAATGCTTTTGTACCTACTTTAAGTGCATCTATTGTTCCAGCAATAGTTCCTATTAATCTTGAGTTTGCTTCTGAAAAAGTTATTCTGTCAGGATCTCTTCTAACTGCACCAACTAAAGCTGACGTATAAAATTCTGCTGGTCTTAATCCAGCAGTTAAAACACCACTTAAAAAGTTTACAAGTTGTGTAGATGGACTTGATAGCAAAGCATTTATCCATGCTTCTTGTACATAGTCTATGCCTTTGGTTTTTTTAATTTTACTTAGAAAATCTATAGCTGAATCAACATCTTCAAAATTAGCTAAGTTTCTTGCCATAACATCTGGATCTTCCATAGTTGTTTCAACTTTTCTTAAATATTCTTTTATGGCTTTGCTCTTGATTTGTTGATCAGGGCTTTGCGCCATTTCTCTTAAAGATCTTAATCCTCTACCTAGCTCTGCAATTACCCCTGCTTCTTTTGAAGATAAAGCTGCTACAGTATCTGTAAATTCTTTAAATTTAATTCTATCTATTTCTGTTAAAACTCTACCCCCTTTGCCTTCTGCTGCTAAATTATATTCTCTAGTTATATCAAATAATTCTTTTTGTGCATCTGTAACAATTTGTCTTACTGCGGTTACATCTTCTGCATTTAATGCTGTACCTTGTTTTAAATTTAAAACATCATCTACTGTCCAACCTTTTTCCAAAGCTGCTTGATGTAAAATTTCTCCTTCTTTACCAAACCTTACCCTTCCCCTTCTTGCAGTCCAAAATTGTTCAAAATCTTCTGCTACATCTTTCATCATATTTTCTTGATCTTCATCAAGTAATTTTTTACTTAATCTAACATTGGCAGCAAAACCTTCTTGAGGTTCAGGAGCAACGCCTTCTGGAATGAACTCATCAACTCTTTCTTTTTTAGCTGTTTCTAAAGTTGTTGTAACATCAATTTTTGGCTCTGTTTCTATAGGAGCTTGTATTTCTTGTTCTATTTTTTCTGCTTGTTTAAATTTATTTCTAATTCCTCTAACACCAGACACTACTGCATCTACACCCAAACCAAAACCAATACCTTCTAAAGCCATTTTAAATCTGCCTTCCGCAGCAGTATCTTCTTCATCAGCCATAAGATATTCAGACAAAGGGTTTGGTGCATACTCTTGAACCAAATTAGATAATCTTTCTTCATCAGGACTAAAAGCTAACTGTTCTGCTGCTGCACCAGTCACCGCAGCTTTAGTAAGTTTTCCTGCTTTAGTTTCAGGTTTTAAAACTTTTTTTGCTTTTGATAATTTGTTAAGTTTAGATAAAGCAGTAGCTCCCTTTGCTAAACCTGCGTATGGCACAGCAAAACCAGCTATATCTCTGACAATACCACCACCTACATAAGTAGGTTCTTCTATTTTAGGTAAATCAGGAATATCTAAACCAGTAACATCTTCTATTAATTCAGTAGTTCCTTGAGCTGTATCTCGTGCTGCTCCTACAAGAGTTCGATAAACATTTTCTCCAAAGCCTACTTCTGGCTGATATTCTTCTAATGGAATTAATGAATTTTTAGTTTCAGAAAAATCTTTTTTTTGATTTTCTGTTTTTGGTTGGTATTCGTCTAATGGAATTAATGCCACAATTTTTATCCAGAATCAACAAAACGATTCCCAAACTGATCTTGATATATTATTTTTCCGTCAAGTTTTTCTCCTGTATCTATAACAGATTTTCCGTCTATTTGTTTAAATCCTGTATCTGAAGTTTGTTGTGTAATAGTTTCTTTTAAATCAGGATCTAGAAGTAATTGTTCAGCAAGTGGTGGATCAATAACTTTTAAAGTAACTAATTCATCTGCACTTAATTTTGCTCCACTTTGTATTTTTCTTATTAGTTCATCTCTAATCTTAGAAGCACTTTTCTCTTCAGGCAGTCTAGCTTTTTGTCTTTCCATAGATCGACCAATTACATCTCTACCAGCAAGCGCATCACTAAGCACAAATAACATTTCAGCAATACCTTTGTTTCTTGCTGCTAATCTTTCTTTATTGTATTTTTCTCTTGCTGTTGGAGATAAAGCCTTTCTTTGTTCTTCGCTTAATGTAATACCACCACCTATTCTTGCCATTGCATCGCCAAATTTGGTTTGTTTTTTTAATTCTATTTCTTCTTCTATTTCTTTTTCATTATCTATATCAAAAAGATTAGGTGTACTAGAAACATTTTGCATTAAACCTTCTGAAGGCATAGAAGTATCAACCATTGGTCTATCTACTAAACCCAACATATTTTGTTGTTGTTCCATATTAGCTAACAAAGATTGTGCTTCTGTTGTTGGGGGTTCAAACATAATAGGTATACCCCTTCTTGATCTTAGTCTTGAAGAAGTTCCAGGCTGTTGTGGAGATAATAAATCAAAAAGATTTATTCCTTCTCTGCCTGTTCTTGTAACTCTTTCTTTAGCCATAATTATTTACCAAAAGCTCCCCCACCAGCAGCAGCTCCAAACATAGCTGCACCAGTAGCTAAAATATCACCCAAGCCAGTTTCTTTTTGCGTTCTTTGACTAATAACCGCAGGAGATATACCACCTGCTGCGGTGCTTAATAAACCTAATTGACGTAATGGGAAGTCAAGTTCTCTTTCAAACTCAGCTCGTTGTGCTTGNAATCTAGCTTGTTCTAATGCTTGTTGTTGTCCACCGATACCAGATAATAAACCAAGCGTACGATATTGTTCGCCTAACTCACCGCCTAATAAACCAGCTTGTTGTTGTCTGGCTCTTAGTTCTAAGTTTGCTTGATTGATTGCTGCTTGTTGCCTACGAGCT